>Ga0334888_1000014_pt1 | contig 271519 bp, 246 predicted proteins | sample GraSluR1_MG_FD_207227 | JGI IMG/M metagenome (GOLD analysis project Ga0334888, IMG submission 207227) | Sludge microbial communities from methane-producing bioreactor in Wageningen University, Netherlands - Granular Sludge_3_08-R1 | ecosystem: Engineered > Bioreactor > Anaerobic > Unclassified... | reverse complement strand
CTGGCGCCCGCCGGGCGCCAGCCGCCACCCGGCTACTCGTCTTCCTTGGGCTGCCAGACCTCCCACACGCGGCCCACCAGGTCGGGGCCGGGCTTGAGCACCTTTTTGCCAGGCTCCCAGCCCGAGGGCGTAACCTCTTTGCCCCCGGTGGCGCGCACGTGCTGGTACGCCTTGATCTGCCGGAGGGTCTCGGCGACCCTGCGGCCCACCGGCGGGGTGAGCACCTCCATGGCTTGGATCACGCCGTCGGGGTCGATGATGAAGCGGCCACGCACGTTGACGCCGGCGTCCTCGTCGTACACCCCGTAGGCGGTGCCGACGCGACCCGCCGCGTCGGCGAGCATCGGGAAGGGTACACCGCCCTCGACCATCTTCGAGAGCTCGCACTCATCCCACATCTTGTGCACGAACTGCGAGTCGACACTGGCGGAGAACACCTCTACGCCCAGGGCCTGGAACTCGCCATACTTCTCGGCGACCGCCGAGATCTCGGTCGGTCAGACAAAAGTAAAATCGCCCGGGTAGAAGCACAGGACGACCCACTTGCCCAGGTAGTCGGAGAGCTTAACCTGGGTGAAACCACCCTGGTGATAGGCGGGTGCCGTAAAGTCCGGTGCCTTGCGGCCGACCATCATGCTGCTCACGCTCGTCTCCCTCTGTTCGGTTGCTGGTGCATCGTCCTTCCGCGCCGGCTCCGCCCCGACGACCGAACCTGTTGGGCGAGCACATCCGATCGCGCTCTCTGCCATGCCTGGCGTACCTCCTTCTCAACGCATACGACTAGGTTCTCCACCGTTGGCTTCCAGATTTCCCTTGTCTTTGGAGATCAGAACCTCCACTATGTATGCAGTAACGAGGGGACCCTTCACCAGGATTGTTGTGTGGTGTCGTCAAGGATGCGGCGTGGCGACGGAGCTCTGATCGCGGATAGCTGGTAGGAGTGCCGGCGCTGAATGCGAGGGTGTGAAGGGCCGCGAAGCGATGAAAGGAGCGTGTACGAGTGAGCACTGAGGCGGGGCTGCTTGTATGGATGATCCTCGTAGCGCTGCAGATCGTGGTACTTGTTGTTGCGGTGACTCTCGGCGTTCGCTGGCAGCGGCGCCGCCGCGAACGAGATCCCCAGCCTGTGGAGGAGCAAAGGAGGGTGCCCTCGGGCTCGTGAGAGCGCGCAATCTGGGTATACACCGGACCGACCATTTGAGCCTCTGCCTCCTGCCGACGTTCTCGCTTCGGCTTGTCGGCGGCGCCTTGGCGGTGGACCAAAATGGAGGGATTAACGAGCCCTTCTGTTCGGTTGTTTCGCCCGGCAAGACTGATTGTAACAACCAGTTCTCTCATCTCTTGGTTACAATGCTTGACAGGTGGTAACGGTTCTGTAAGCGTTGTAGTAATCGTTAGCCACTAGCTTGTTCGTATGTCGTTCCCGATGCAGCACGACGTGGACTGGTGTGCGGCTGGCGTGCGGTCGATTAGCTGTGGAACGGGGCCAACATGGGGGACTATGGCCTGACGACTTCTGTTCGAACGGCGTCGTTCTTGCTCTGGGCAAGAATCCGCAAGCACTTTTCACATATCGCGTCGTTCCACGGTTCAGACGATTCGGCCTCTCGAGCTGTTCGCGGTACTACATCTGTGGGTCGTGCGGAGGGGGACCAATGATGTTTTCTGTCGTTTCGCTCGGATTCCGTTGGCACCAAGGATGGCGTCGCGTTGGCCTCCGGACGATCATTCTGCTGTGCCTTGGCGGTACATCTCTCGTCATGGCACCCGCCGCTGCTCTCGCCACGACGCACGTTTCGGGGACGATCACCCAGGACACGACCTGGACAGTGGCGGGCAGCCCCTACGTGCTCGGTGGCACGGTCACCGTCAACTCGGGGGTCACTCTCACCCTCAATTCCGGAGTTGCGGTGAAAGGTCTCAATTCGAGCTCTGGTTTGAGCATCGCCGGTACTCTGGTCGCCGATGCCACCGTCGAATCACCGATCAGCTTCACCAGCTACAAGGACGATACGGTTGGTGGCGATACCAACGGCGATGGCAGCGCCACCAGCCCGGCCACCGGTGACTGGGCTGGCCTGTACTTGGCTAGCACTGGGACGGCTACTCTCGATCATGCGACGGTACGCTGCGCGGGGGGGTCGTCTCTTTGGTGCTACGCGGCGATCAGGGTAATGGGCGGAGCCAGTTCGACGATCGATCACAGCACGATCACCTATAGCTATGGCGATGGGATCAGCGTGGCGAGTGGCGGCAATCTTGCGGTTCACAACAGCAACATCGTTGAGAACTTGCGCTACGGGGTCTATGCAGCCCCGGGTTCGTATGCGAATGCTCATGCTGAGAACAACTGGTGGGGCTCGGCCTCCGGACCGGCCCCCTATGGAACGGGCAATGGCATCTCGTATCACTACGTGTACGATGAGTGGGGTAACCGAAGTACGGTCATCGATGTGTCCGCTGATCCGTGGCTCGGCAAGGCCCTGTGGGATGGACCAAGCCTCGGCAGGGCCGGCTGGTGCGGTTATGCGGCCGACCCAGTCAATGTCGGTACCGGGAACTTCACCTACGACACGACGGACCTCTCGATCTCCACGCGTGGCCTGCCACTCGAGGTCGTGCGCTCTTACAACTCTCAACTGGCTCAAGACTCGCCCTTCGGCTGGGGCTGGTCGTTCTCCTACAACCTGCACGTGGAGGAGGATTGCACACTGGGCGGCACAGACCACTACGCTGCCGTGACCCGTGAAGATGGTGGTCAGCTGTGGTATCGCGAGAAACCGGACGGCAGTTACGAACCGCCACCCGGCATCTTTGACACCCTGGTGGCGCTGCCCGGCGGCGGCTGGAAGTTGATCACCAAGGAACAGCAGGCCTACCTCTTCGACGCGGCCGGTCGGGTGATCTCGATTACCGACCGCAACGGCAACACGACCACCATCAGCTATGGGGCATACGGCATCTCTGCCATTGTTGCTCCAGACGGTCGTGCGTTGGATCTTGTCTGCGGCGCCGGTGGCCACATCACCTCGGTCACCGATCCCTTGAGTCGCAGTTGGTCATATAGCTATGACGCTGCCGGCAACCTGGCCAGTGTGACCGATCCCGCCAATCACACCACTCACTACGCCTACGATGGCGAGCACCGTCTGCTCACCATAGTCGACGCCAATGGCCACACAGTGGTCGCCAACACCTACGACGCCGATGGCCGTGTCATTCATCAACTCGACGCGCGCGGCAACCCCACCAACTACACCTACGATCTCGGTACCAACAAAACTTACGTGCGCAACGCCCTGGGCAAGACGACCATCTACGTGAGCAACACTGCCCACTGCCTGGCCTCAGTGACCAGCCCTCGTGGTGGCACAACTCACTACTCCTACGATGCCAACAACAACAAGACGGAGGCCGTCGATCCGCTGGGCCGGATCACGACCTTTACGTACGACGCTCGGGGCAACCTGCTCACGACCACCAACGCCTACGAGGACACCGCCTCGACAACCTACGATGAGAACAACAATCCACTCACGAAGACTGATTTTGCCGGCCACACCTGGCACTACACCTACGATGGGCACGGCAACCTCACCGAGAGCAAAGACCCACTCGATCACATCACCACCAACACCTACGACGCTCACGGCCAGCTTGAGAGCAGCACCGATGCCCGCAACAAGACCACGACCTTCGAGCACAACGCCCACGGCGATCTAACCAAGACGACGCTGCCAAGCGGGGCTCAAACGACCTTCACCCACGACGCCGCCGGGCGCACGATCTCCCAGAAGAATGCCCTGAACAAGACCTGGACCTACGACTACGATGCTCTCGATCGCCCGACTAAGACGACTGATCCCCTGGGCCATTTCGTCTCTGTCACCTACGACGCCGTCGGCAACAAGCTGACAAGTAAGGACGCTCGTGGGCATACCACTCACTACGCCTACGACGCCGCCAACAACCTGATCTCGGTCACCGATGCGAGCGGCGGGGAGACGACGTACTCCTACGATGTCAAGAACCGCCTCGCCTCCTTCACCGACGCCAACGGCCACAGCACCACTTACGCCTACGACGACAATGGCAACCGCATCCGCAAGACCGACGCCCTCAGTCGTAGCCACACCGCCAGCTACGATCTGACTGGCAATCTGATCAGCGCCACCGATGCCAAGAACCAGACGACGACCTTCTCCTACGATCTGCTCGATCGCCTTACCACGATCACCAAGCCGGGTAACGTCACCGTCAACTTCACCTACGATGTCAACAACAACAAGCTGACCACGGTCGATGCGCGTGGCACCACGAGCCGCACCTACAACGCCCTCAACGTGCTGACCTCGGTCACCACGCCCGATGGCAAGACCGTCTCCTATGCCTATAACGCCAACGGCCAGCGCAGTCGCCTGACCTATCCGGACAGCCGCCATGCTGACTATGCCTACGACGCCAATGGCCGGCTTGTCTCGGTCACCGGGCCGGCCAACGATGAAACGAGCTACACCTACAGAAACGACGGCAGCCTTGCGAGTACCACGCTGCCCAACGGCGTCGTCTCCTCCAATACCTACGACGATGCCGGCCGCCTGAGCGACATCACGCACGTCCTCGGCGGCACTACGCTTCTCGCCATCGACTACACGCGCGACGCCAACGGCAATCCGGCTACCATCGACGACTCCCGCCAGGGCCAGAGCAGCTACACCTTCGATGAGCTTGACCAGCTCATCTCCGAGACACGTGGCAGCTCCACAACGTCGTATACCTACGACGCGGTCGGCAATCGCCTCACCAAGGCAGTCGATGGCAGCACCACGACCTACGCTTACGATGTCGCCAACGAGCTCACCTCGGCGGGCGCAGCCAGCTACACCTACGATGCCAACGGCAGTCGCGCCACCACGGCGGCCGGCGGCCAGACCACCACCTACACGTTTACCTCCGACAACCTGCTTGCCAGCATCGGCTCAGCGGCGATTACCACAAGCTACCTCTACGATGGCGAAAACCAGCGGGTGGCGGCCACCGAGAGCGGCAGCACCACCACCTTCGTGCTCGATGGCGATTCGGTGCTGCAGGAGAGCACCGGCAGCGAGACGACGACCTGCACCTACGGTCTGGGTCTGATCTCGCGCGAGAGCTCCTCCGGGATCTCCTACCTACTAAGCGACGCTCTGGGCTCGGTGCGCCTGGAGACCGATGCGTCTGGCACGGTGAGCACGGAGCGGGCCTACGACGCCTTCGGCGCGGAGCTTGGCAACCCCACCATGGCCGGCAACCGCTTCCGCTTCACCGGCCAGTGGAGCGACGGCTCCGGCCTTACCTTCCTGCGGGCGCGCTTCTACGATCCCCAGACCGGCACCTTCCTGAGCGTCGATCCCGTACCCTCGGCGGCCAGCCAGTATGCCTACTGCGGCAACAACCCGCTACTGTACGTCGATCCCAGCGGGATGAGCTTCTGGTCCTCGCTGGCCGCCGTCGGCAAGGGCTTCTGTAACCTCGTCGCCGGGGCTGCCGATGGCATCGTCGGGACTTTTTCGTGGGGTCATCTGAACGTCGGCCAGCCGTTCGGCGGTCCCGGAATGCAGACCTGCTATCGGGTCGGACAGGTTGGCGGGACCGTAGCCGGCTTCGCTATCGAGGGTGCGGCTATCGCCAAGGCATGCCAGTACGTCGGCAAGGCGGTGCAGGCATATAGGGCGGCGAGGGGAGGAGCCGGAGCCGCTCGATTCGTTGTCGATAGCGCTGGGGTGGCGACCGATCTGGGTTCGCGGCTCTCACTGGCTCGACCGATTGTCATTGGCGAAAACATGGAAGGTCGCGTGATTCCCGCAGCCCGTGCGCTGGGAGCTGACTGGTATCAAGCGCCTGCCGGTTTGAACAGAGCCCAATCGATGGCACACAATCGCTATTGGGTCAATGAGGTAATGAATGAGGGCCGTGGCGTGATCGATATTGGGCCTGCCTCGGGCAGAGCGAACTTCCCCGAGCCGACAAGCGACTGGTTCGGTATGGAACGCGACCAGATCATGCAGCGCGGCTACAGTTACTACGTGCAGTTCCTTTGGGATTAGTGATTTCAGTGGGCGCTGTCCTCTACGTACATGTGGCTGACGACGGTGGAGTGCTCGTAGTAGATGGTGACTCCGGTCAGTCCGCATGGGTCGTCGTTGCCGAACTCCGTCGACGTCTGGAGGCGTTGCAGGAAGAGGCTGGATCGGTGTTGCTGAGCCGGGAGTCCGGCTCTCCAATCGCGGAGCCTGTGCTCGAGCTGATACGGAGAGCAGGCGTTCCCGTCGGTTTGACGCGTGAGGTGCATCCCGATGCTATTCGGTCCGGTGGTGCGACGGCACTAATGGCAGCTGTGTATGTGGGTGCCGACCTACTCGCCCACGATCTAATCGTGCGCGGAGCTGATGTTGACCGCCGCGATCAGGAGGGCTACACCGCGCTCATGTATGCCTCCAACGCGGGTCAGGAAGGCATGGTGAAGACCCTGTTGGATGCCGGGGCAGACGCCAACGCGTTTGACAACGCAGGCTCAACGCCTGTGATGTTCGCAGCCCAACATGGCTACGCCGGAATAGTGAAGAGATTGCTGATCGCTGGCGCGAACCCAGGCAGACGACGTGGCGATGGTCTGTCCGCTTGGGACTTTGCTGCACAGAATGGGCACGACCGGCTTGCGGGCATTCTGTTGTCGGCGGAGGGCTCGCGATCATGACGCCGGAACGCAGTTGGCCACATCGGTTTCTGGTGACACTTCACACGCATGGTGGCGGAACGCTCCGTTACCGAACTGTGTCGTGGCGGTCTGCGGAGAAGGCCATCGCTCTAGCTGTGTTTACCCACCTGCGTCGTCATCCTGAGGCGAACTCAGGCGAGGCCATTCTGGACGTTGAAGTCGAAGACCTTGGTCCCGTGGGCCGGAATCAAGAAGGGCGCATGGTTCTGGAGGCCGCGGACCTGATCGACAGAATGGAGTTCTGACCCTGACGCCCGTGATCTGATCTCGGTTACCGATACAAGCGGCGGGCAGACAAGCTATGCCTACGAGCCAAGAACCGCCTGGAATGGATGTCAACTTGGCTCCGCTGGACGCCAGCGTCAACCGCAGCCTGGGCGCACAGATTGCTGCGCGGATTAGAGGCCGGGTTCAAGGGGTCGTCGCAACACTGCCTTCTTGAACAGAGCGTAGCAGTTCGTCGAGAGCTTCCGCCAGCGCCCCTGCGCCGCCAGAGCGCCATCTCCAGCGCGTCTAAGGCCAGGTCGGTGCGCAGGTGGTTGGCGATCTGCCAGCCGACGATGAAGCGGCTGTAGACGTTGATCACGAAGGCGACGTAGACGAAGCCGGACCAGGTACGCACGTAGGTCAGATCGGCGACCCACAGACGGTTTGGAGCGACGGCGCTGAAGTTACGCTCGACCAGGTCGTCGGGGCGCGGTGTCGCCTCGTCGGTCTGGGTGGTGAACACCTTCTTGCCGCGCACGACGCCGCGTAGGCCTTCGGCGCGCATCAGGCGTTCGACCGTGCAGCGGGCGACGGCCACTCCGTGCTTGCGCAGCTGCTTGTAGACCTTGCGAGCGCCGTAGCGTCGGCGGCTGGCGCTCCAGGCGTCACGGATCTTGGGGAGAAGCTCGGCGTCGCGAACCGAGCGGGCCGACGGCGGTCGGCTCTTGGCCGCGTAGTAGCTCGACGGGGCGATCGGCAGTATCTCGCAGATCGGCTCGATGCGTATTCCGCTCGAAGTCGAACACTGATTCCGCTCCAAGCCGAACAGTGATTCCACGGCAAGCCGAACACCGATTCCGGAGCAAGCCGAACACTGATTCCGCTCCAAGCCGAACAGTTCGCGGCCCGGCGGCGGAATCGCTGCGGCACCTGAAGCGACGCATGGAGTAGAGCCGCCAGACTCTCCTTGATCGAACGAGGAGGGCGCGGTGGCCTACAGGAGACTGTCCATGCGAAGGATCCGGGAGATCCTGCGGCTCAAGCACGAGAGCGAACTCTCACAGCGGGCGATCGCGCGAGCGCTCGGTGTCTCGAACTCGACCGTCTCGGGCGTCCTTGCCCGCTGCGAGCTGGCCGGCTTGGGCTGGCCGCTGCCCGAGGGCCTCTCCGACGATGAGCTTGAAGCACGGCTCTACCGCGACCGCTACCAGCCGGTGGCCGACCCGCGCGAGCCCGACTGGGCGGCCATCCACACCGAGCTTGCGCGCAAGCACGTCACCCTGCGCCTGCTCTGGCGCGAGTACCGCACCAGCCACCCCGACGGCTACGGCTACTCCTGGTTTGCCGAGCGCTACCGCGCCTGGGCGGGGCGCATCGACCTGGTCATGCGCGGCCACCACAAGGCCGGCGAGAAACTGTTTATCGACTGGGCCGGCGCTACGCTGCCCTACTACGATGCCGGCGGCACGCTGCGCCAGGCGTCGCTGTTTCTGGCCGTCCTGGGGGCCTCCAACTACACCTTCGCGGAGGCGTTTGCCGACCAGCGCTTCGAGAGCTTCCTGGCCGCCCATGTGCACGCCCTGGAGTTCTTCGGCGGGGTGCCCGAGCTGCTGGTGCCCGATAACCTCAAGACCGGCGTTGCACGCCCCGACCGCTACGAGGCCGAGATCGCCGGCCCCTATGCCGAGCTTGCCGCCCACTACGGCACCGCCGTGCTGCCGGCCCGGGTGCGCAAGCCGCGTGATAAGGCCAAGGTCGAGAGCGGCGTGCTGATCGCCGAGCGGGAGATCCTGGCCGTGCTGCGCGACCGCACCTTCTTCGATCTGGCGCAGGCTAATGACGCCGTCGCGGTGTGCCTGAGGCAGATCAACGAACGGCCCTTCGCCAAGCTGCCCGGCAGCCGGGCCAGCGTGTTCGCCGAACGCGAGGCGCCGCTGCTGCGGCCGCTGCCCGCCGAGCCCTACCACCGCCGCACCCGCAAGCTGGTCACCGTCCACATCGACTACCACGTCGAGCTTGAGGGCCACTACTACTCGGTGCCCTACCACCTGGTGCGCGAGAAGGTGGAGCTGCGCTTCGATGAGCGCACCCTGGAGGTCTACCACCACGGCCAGCGGGTGGCCGCCCACCGGCGCAGCAGCGAGCGCGGCCGGGCCAGCACCGAGATCGCCCACATGCCCGAGGCCCACCAGGCGGTGGCCTCCTGGACGCCGGCCCGCATCGAAGCCTGGGCGGCCAAGATCGGACCGGCCACGGGGAGCCTCTGCACCGAGATCATGGCCAGCCGCCCCCACCCGGCGCTCGGCTACCGCAGCTGCCTGGGGATCCTGCGCCTGGCCGAGCGCTACGGCGAGGACCGCCTGGAGGCGGCGTCGCGAAGGGCGCTGGCGGTCGGCGCCCACTCCTACCGCTCGCTGCGCTCGATCCTCGAGCGCGGCCTCGATGCGGTCGAGGATGCCGATGCCATCAGCCCCCCGGCACTCTCCCACGCCAACGTCCGCGGCGCCGGCTACTACGACTGAAAGGAAGAGAGACCATGAACGACACCCAGACGATCGAGCGGCTCTACGACCTGCGGTTGGGGCCGATGGCCGAGGCGTTTGCCGAGGAGCTGGCGCGGGCCGGCGATCCGGCGCTCTCGTTCGCCGAGCGGTTCGGGCTGCTGGTCGAGCGCCAGTGGAGCGCCCGCGAGGAAGGTCGCCTGGCGCGGCGCACCAAGGCCGCCCAGCTCAAGGTCGAGGCTTCGATCGAGGAGGTCGACTTCCGCAGCCCGCGGGAGCTCGATCGCAACGTGTTTCTCGATCTGGCCGAGCTGAGCTTCCTGCGGGCCGCCGGCAACGTGATCATCACCGGCGCCACCGGGCTGGGCAAGACCTACCTTGCCTGCGCCCTGGCCGACCGCGCCCTGCGAAGAGGCCACACAGCGCTCTACCGACGGCTGCCGAAGCTGCTCTTCGAGCTTGCCCTGGCACGGGCCGACGGCAGCTACCTTAAGAGCCTTGAGAAGATCGCCAAGGTCGAGCTGTTGATCGTCGATGACTGGGGCTTGGCGGCGGTCGAGGGCCAGGCGGTCAACGACTTGATGGACGTCATCGACGACCGCGCCGGAATCCGCTCGACGATCGTTGCCAGCCAGCTGCCGGTCTCCGACTGGCACCATCTCATCAACGATCCGAGCATCGCTGACGCGCTGCTCGACCGACTGCTGCACAAGGCTACAAGGATCGAGCTGAAGGGAGAATCGATGCGCAAGAGAGGGACCACAGGAGAGAAGGAGTTGACCTGAAGCCGAACAGTACGGCAATCTCAAGAAGGCAAACGCGTCGCTTCGCTCCGAGGTGTTCGGCTTCGAGCGGAATCGGTGTTCGGCTTGCCGTGGAACCGGTGTTCTTCTTCACCGGAATGCGCAGCTCGACCCCGAACTCGCTTCGGCGTTCGTCGATGAAGGCGGTCAACGCTTCTGGCCGCGGTCGAGCTCCGCGCCGAAGAAAACCGCTGCTGCTTTGAGGATCTCATTGGCGCGACGCAGCTCGCGGTTCTCGCGCTCGAGCGCCTTCATGTGCTCGCGCTCAGTGCTGGTGAGGCCGGGCCGCAAGCCCTCATCGGTCTCGGCGCGGCGCACCCACTTGCGCAGTGTCTCCGGCGTCATGCCGAGCTTCGATGCGATCGAGCTGATCGCCGCCCACTGCGATGAGTACTCGCGCTCATGCTCGAAGACCATGCGTACGGCCCGCTCCCGGACTTCCTTGGGGTACCTCGTGTGTCTGTCCATGGACTCCATCCTCTCAAGGGTTGGAGCCTCCGAGAAGGCCGGGGCGGTTCACGAGTGCTTGCAGGGAGGTTCTTCCGTTATCTCCGAAGTGAAACGCTCGCGGACCCGTCTCGCACGGTAGGCGTTCGTCTCTTCGAAGGGCTGTTGGGTCCCATCCGCATTGAAGACCCACTTACTGCCATCAATAGAGGGAGTCACCGGGCCTCCACTCGAAGCCAATGACGTGCCAACTCTGACTCGCGAGAATGTCGGTCGCTTGAGTGCCGAACAGTGTCTCGGAATGATGGATCTACAGACCGGCCGCTGCCACGACGGCACGAAGTGCGGGAAGGTCTTCTATCGCATAGTGTGCCTCGTACAGACTTTCCAGCGCAGCGCGGCGTGCGTCGACCTCAAACATGTAGCCAACAGCAGCAGCGGCGCGAGCCTTTGTAAATGCCTCGTCGTACTCCTCTTGCCGGGCATATCCCTTGCTAACTTCATCCTGGACGTCCCAAGCTACCTGGTCCAGTTCGTCCACAAGCTCGACGATGGCCGCCCGCTCCGGACGCTCGCCCAACTTGCCTGCTGCAATCGCCTGCCAGGCTTCAACAACTCGTTCGTCAACGAGAGATGCACGCCCTACAGCGAGGCGCACTCCGGCTTCCAAACCACGACGCCGGGCCGCGCCGTCCCATCCCTCAATTAGACGGGCAAGCTCTGAATCGACCAATGCGATGCCAATACGAGCCGTCATCTCAACACCGACGCCGCAAGCGCGTACACCTCGAAGATGTCGCCGGCGCAAGTCGGGCAGATTGGTCGCCCGGTAGCAATTGCCAGCGGCGTGATCTGATTGGCGGACATGTAACCCAGGATACTCTGTTCTGCATGGCCTGCTCCGATCGCAATCTCCTCTCCGTCCTGGATTGCTGCTCGAACTGCAGGGCGCAGGTACCCATTCTTCTCGCTCGTGCCAATCACGGTCCGTAGGACACCTGAGGCGTCTTCGACTGGCAATCCTGGGGAAAACACTCGAGGACTCGCAGTGGAGCTACCGCCAAGGAAGCTTCCGAGCCGAGCAGTACGGCATTCAGCTAGACGCTTGGTACCATTGGATGAGGATTCACGTATACGGCAACAGCACCTGGACGTATACTTACGGCGACTAGCTGTGGAGTGGGAGGGTCAGCTATGCTCATCGTTCCTATTATATTGTTCGTCGTAGCTCTCGTGTTGTTCTTCGTTGCTTGGCGTCAAGGGAGGCGGAAACTGAGGCTCATCGGGTTCTCCGTGCTGGGTGCGTCGTTCCTGAGCGGGATCCTCGCCGCCGCGCTCAGCATCGGCGCGGGGACACACGCCATGACGAGCGGGGTGCTCTTCTAGCTGCCCTACGACGCTGAGGTCCATCTGCCTTATCCGGAAAGATCGTTACGTCCTGTTCGAGGTGGCTCTTGCCCATGACAGAAGACGAGGCTGTTCTTGAGAGTTTGAAGGTGGCTGTCGAGAAGTGTCCGGACGACATCCATCTCCGCCTTCACTTCGCGCGCCTGCTGGCAGACGCTGGGCGGTACCAAGAGGCGGTTTCTCAAGCGGCTGCTGTGCTGCAGCGAGATCCCGCAAACGAGGCGGCCCTGCTGCTCATCGGTACTGTATCCCAGCCACCGGCGGTGCCGTTCACTCCGTCTTGCCAGGCGGCCGATGGTTCGGCACGAGGCCCAACTCCCCCATTTTCTCGGGAGAGTTTCGATTGGTCTGACGCCGAGGGCCAATTAGGTGATGTTGTCCCGCCGATGTTCGTTGAGGGCGAGCAGGCGAGCGAGGTCGATGCTTACGAGGCCGAACGACCCACGGTGCGGCTTGCCGACGTGGGCGGCATGGAGGATGTCAAGAAGCGGCTCGAATCTGCCTTCCTGGCGCCGATCCGCCATCCTGAGCTGCGCAGGACCTTCGCCAAGAGTCTGCGCGGAGGTCTGCTGCTTTATGGGCCGCCGGGGTGCGGCAAGACATTCATCGCGCGCGCGCTGGCCGGAGAGCTGGAGGCTCGCTTCGTCGCTGTGCGGCTGAATGAGGTGCTGGACATGTACATCGGCCAGAGCGAACGGAATCTCCACGAGATCTTCGAGGTGGCTCGTCGGCATGCGCCTAGTGTCCTCTTCCTCGACGAAGTCGACGCCATCGGCCAGAAGCGCAGCCACCTGCGCACAAGCGCCATGCGCTCTACTGTCAACCAACTCCTGGCTGAGCTCGATGATGCGGCGGAGAGCAACGAAGGCGTCTTCGTGCTGGCGGCTACCAACATGCCCTGGGATGTCGACGTCGCGCTTCGTCGTCCCGGACGGCTTGACCGCACAGTGCTGGTGCTGCCGCCTGACCAGCCCGCTCGGGAGGCTATTCTGCGACATCACCTCCGAGACAGGCCGGTCGCGGGCATCGACGTGCGCAAGCTCGCACGGGCAGCGGAGGGCTACTCGGGCGCCGATCTGGCGCACGTGTGCGAGACCGCGGCCGAGCACGCCCTCATGGACTCCGTTTGCTCTGGCAGAATCCGCCTCATCGAGATGCGCGATCTGGAAGCGGCGCTCAAGGAGGTCCGGCCCTCCATTGGCGCCTGGCTCGAGAGCGCCCGCAACGTGGTTCTGTTTGCCAATGAAGGCGGCCAGTACGACGAACTGCTCGACTATCTCAGAAAGAGGAAGCTGGCGTGAGTGAGGCCACCGTCGCGCGGGCCAGTGCCTTGCTCGATGTCGGAAGAGTCTCTGAGGCGACGAGCTTGCTCCGCAAGGCTCTGTCGCAATCACCCGACGCGTACGATCTCCTCTGTCTGTTATCGGAGGCTCACCTGCAAGCGAGTGAATACGATGAAGTTGTGCGGGTGGCCGAGAGAGCGATCGCCGTCGACCCCGAAGACGCTCGAGCCTACTATAATGCAGCCGTTGCCCTCAGCTTTCTCAAGCGCCATCGCGAGGCTATCGAAGTCGCCGAAGAGGCGGTGCGTCTTGCACCGATGGAGTGGTGGACACACGCTGGGTTGGCGACTGCTCTGGCGCGCAAACGTGACCGCTTGTTCAGTCGCAAGTTCGCTTCTCGAGCGATGGCCGAGGCACGAAGCGCGGTCGAGTTGGCTCCAGAGGAACCCGATGCCCACTTCGTCGTAGGGTACTGCGCGAACCGTGCGCACCGTCGCCGTGAGGCCAAAGCCGCCTATGAACGCGTGCTCTCGCTGCAACCTGAGCACCCTGCAGCCTTCCACAATCTCAGTACCCTGCAGATAAGGCTGGGGCGGCCGATCGCTGCGGCTCGCGGGCTGCGCTCCGCAGCGGCTGAAGGCGGACTCGGCGATCTGGCCAGACACAACATCGACGCACTGGGGATGGTTCTCCTCTGGTTCACGTATGGTGCTCTGTGGGCGCTTTGCCTGTTACTAGGTCTCTTGGACGAGCGCCACTGCTCGCGACTGACCTACGTCATCGTTGACTCGAGCGTCCTTCTGCTGCTGGTCGTCGTGGCTGTTGTGAGTGCCTATCGACTGCCGCAGACGGTACGTGCCTACTATCGGAGGCTGGTACGTCGCAACGGATGGTTCGCCCTCCGGTCCTTCCTGATACTCGTCGCGTTCGGGGCGTTGGTCTGTTCGGCGGCACTGGCCGGAAACGGGTTACGCGATGCGCTGCGGAGTACCGCCAAGGGTTGTCTAGCGTGGGCTCTCCTCATCGGATGGCTGCAAGTCTGGTGGGTTAAGCGGCGCGCGCCCGATGACCGTGTGGTGTAGGGGAGTGTATTCGCCGCTAGCGAGGGGTCGGGTAAGACCGTAACCGCCAAATCGCCGGGCGCCGCGGCGCAGGTGAGGCGTGAAGGTAAGCACCGGCGGTGCCCGCCGCGTTCGTCCGGTCTGTGCCACGGCGATGTCGAGCATCAGTAGCGATGAGGCTGCAGGCAGACAGCTTCGCAGCGCTCCGACGTTCTCATCGCGGCTGCAGGGGACGTGCGGGGTACTCCTGACGATGGGACTGAGGGGGATATGAGCGAGCTCCACTGGACTCAGGTAGACGGTGTGACGACCGTGTGGGCCGAATCCCAGGGGCCGCTGTGCTGCGGCCTCCTGTTCCGTGCCGGCCGGTGCGACGAGACGCTCGCTGCTTCGGGGCGCACACACCTCATCGAACACATGGCGCTCGCGACCATACCGGATGTCGAGCGGCGCCACGAAGGCTTCGTCGGCGCCTTGGCCACGGGGTTTGCCACCATGGGTCGTCCCGAGGAAGTCGCGGCCTACCTCGGCAGTGTGTGCGATGCGCTGGCCGCGCTTCCGAGCGGACGCCTCGAGGCAGAGAAGAGCGTGCTCGAGGCAGAGGCCGCGACGCGTTCCCCCGAGGTAATCGGGGAGCTCCTAGCGTGGCGCTACGGCGCCGCGGGGTACGGTCTGATCGGCATGCCCGAGCTCGGCATCGCGAGCGCTACGCTGGATGAACTGCAAGCCTACAGTGCTCAGCGGTTCACGCGAGAGAACGCTGTCCTCTGGCTCTCCGGCCCGCCGCCGGCTGGTCTTCGCCTGCCGCTGCCCCAAGGAGTGAGGCTGCCCGCCCCACCGCTCGCCCCCGTTCTGTCGACCCTCCCGTGCTGGTTCACGACCGATGAGCTCGGCGGCGTCGCGGTTGGAGCGACGGTGCCCAGGGAGCCCGCGGTTTCGCTCTTCTGCGAGATCGTGAACAGACGCCTGCGCGAGCGCTTGCGTACCGAGCGGGCGGTGAGCTACTCGCCCGACGTCGGCTACGAGCCTCTGGATGCGGAGACGGGGCACGTGATCCTGTACGCCGATTCGGGGGAGGAGCGCCGCGCGGAGCTGGTCAGCGCATTCGCCGACGTCTTGACTGGTCTGGACGAAGTCGACGATGCCGAGGTCGAGACGGCGCGGAAGGTGCTGCTCGACGGATGGACGGGCCCTCTCGCGCCGCCGCCGGATGTGCTGGTGCTCCAGGAGCTCGAGCGGGCGGCGCTCGATTGGATCGCCGGTCGCGCGTTCGAGCCGATGGCGGCGGCCGCGGCGGAAGTGGCGGCCGTCACCACCGCGGAGGTGGTGGCGTTCGGCGAGCTGGCCCTCGGCAATGCCTTGTTCGCGCTGTCGAGCGACGTCGATCCCGCGCCGTGCATGGGTGTGCGGGCGCCGCTGTCGCACGAGGCCCCGGTGGAAGGGCGCGAGGCGGCGAGCGCGGACGCCCCGGTCGTCGCCGACCGGCTGGTGGTTGGGCGGGATGGGGTGACCGTCAGGGGACCCGACGGACTGCACGCGACCGTGCGCTACGCGCAGCTTGAAGCCGCGCTCTCGTTCCGCGACGGCGGTGTATGCCTCGTAGGGCGCGATGGCACGTGGCTGGTTATCGAGCCTACCTTGTGGCGCGATGGCCAACGTTTCTGCCGAGAGATCCGCGAGTGTGTACCGGTCCGCCTTCTGCTCGATCAGGGTTCGCGGCCCGCCGAGGCGATTCCTCGACCGGAGACTACAGCCCTCCAGAGACTCCTGTTCCGGCTGAGCGGCAGCTAGATCGCGTCGCACGTCGTCGCGGCGGGGCCTTCACCCGGCTTACTGCCGGCTCTTGTCCGCCGTCCCGGTCTCGTCGTCGAAGCCGGAGGATAACCGGTATCCGTCTCTCCCGACATCGTCGGTCGCGTCGCCTGTACTACCGCTGCCCGAGTCGCTCGCTGTTGCCCTCTGTGCGTCGATTGAGCTGCCGCCTCGAGTTCCAGAGGAGCTGCTGCCCTCTGATTGAGCTCTGCCGCCGGTACCGTCCGGTCCGCTTGCGATGGGACTCCGAGTGACGCCGCGGTCGGCGGTCTGCTGATCGGTGTTAGGCGTCTGGGTCCGCGTGGTGGACCGTTGTAGGAGTCCGGGCGATCCTGCGATGGACGGGACGCGCTCGGGAACGGAGGAGGAGATCATCGCGGTCGCAGGGATCCGAGCCAAGGATACGGCCGGGCTGTCATGGGTGATGGCCACTACGGCAAGGCTGGTGCCGGCGATGACGCTAATGCTCAAGCTGGCCACGACGGTCTTCGTCGTGAGGAGAGCGCCGATCTTGGCCAGAAGACCGCCGGTCGCGGCTGACGTACCTAGCAGCGGGGCGACGATACCCTCCGCCAGCGCGGGCATAGCGCTGGTTGCCACTGGGGGAGATGGCGGTGGTGCCTCGAGCCAGGAGGGAACCGTGAGCGGAGGCAGCAAAGCTACTCCGATGGCTCCGCTGTGTGCGGTATCGGCCGGCATCACTTCACGGAACGCCTGCCGGAAGGCACCGCGAGCGCGGAAGAGGAGCACCGCGGCCGTGCTGCTCTTGATTCCGAGGATGCGCGCGACTTCCGCGTTCGTGAATCCGTGCAGGTCTCTGAGCACCAGTGCCGTTCGGTAGCGGGGGTTGAGGCGCTGAATGGTCTGCTCGACAGCGGTGGCAAGTTGTGAGCGTGCAGCCTCGTCGTGAGAAGCTGGTAGGTTGCCGATTTCACTCAGAGGCTGTGAGGGTCGCCGACTCTGGCGTCTCAAATGATCGTAGCAAGTGTTCACGGCGACGCGATACAGCCAGGGCTCTACCCGTAACTTGCCGTGGTGGCTGGGGAGCTGCCGGTAGGCATCGAGGAACACGTCCTGCGTGATGTCCGCGGCGGCTTCGCGATCGCCCACAATGCGCACCGTGAGGTTGTAGATGGGGCCGTGCAGCTGTGTGTAGAGCTGCTCGAATGCCCGGGGGCACCCCTTTCGGAGTGCTGTCGCCAGCCGTTCCTGCTCTTCAGCAGATAGCGACGGTGCCACAGTACACCTTTCGTGTTGCCACTACACCGGAAAAGAGCCGCGAGACAGTGTAGCAGGGCGAACGGCAGGGAAAGGGTACCCTGCCGTCCGCCCTGCATGGTTTAGAGATGCTCGCGGGCAACAGTCAGTCGCCTTCGTGCTCCTTCACTCTCTAGTTGCCGCCGTGGAAGCCGTTCTTGGCGTCTGCGTTGTGTGGTGCGTCGCTCTGTGCGCCAGTTTGAGTCCGAGTCTGGCTCTGTACGGCGCTGTCCTCACTGCCGTCGCAATCACCTGTCCGCGTACGGGTCTGCGTCTGCTCGCGGACTTGGCTGCAGTCGCCCATGTTAGCCACTTGAGTCTGGGTCTGGGTTTGGCTTTGCGTCTGTCGCCGATCGCTTGCTGCATCACCGGCGCCGTCGCGGACGGTGTTCCGATCGTGGTCCCGCGTGCGAACCTGACTCTCGGCATACGCGGGCGTGCAAGTTGGGGTACACGTCGGGGAGCATACTGGCGTGCACGTGCGCTCGCGGTTACTTGCCGAGGTCTGTACGCCCGCGAATGCCACCCCTGTCCCGATGATCACAACCAGTCCTGCGATCAGGCCGATCTTGGAGAAACGCCTCATAGTCTCCTGCCTTCTTGCGAGTGGGTTTCCACTCTCTTCATCGCTGTGGGTCGGTGAGGATTACACTCGGCTGCGGTCGCGGGGTTCTGCTGTGTCCGTGAGGACTCGAGCGAGGAGGTGGCTTCTGAGTCGTGTTGGGGGGCTCCGGGTCAGCTATGCCTCCGGAAGGAGGGGCGCTCTCAATGTCGCTTTCTCCCCTGCCGATGACGATAATAGGACGACTCGCCAGAGGCAAGGAGGCATGCCATGCACTTCGTATCCCGGCTCGTTTCCGCCGCCGCGGCCTGCGTGCTCCTGCTGTCGGTCGCCGCGCTGGCTTTGGCCGGTGCCGCTCATCCGAAGCTGAGCCGAAGCCAGGTGGTGCCTACCCGGGTGGTACCGATGTCGGGTGTGGCCGAGCCACTTCGTCGCGACCTCTCGCGCGGTGGAGAGCCGGTGATAACCAAACTGCGTAAGATCGCTGCCGGCCCCTCGAAAGCGCGCTACGTGCCGGGGGAAGTGCTCGTGCGATTCGTCCCCAAGCTGTCGGTCGCTTCTCGTGCCGCGGTGAGCCTCAAGGTTGGCGCGAGGGTAGAACAACGCCTGGACCGTGTCGCCAAGGGGCTTGCCCGCCTCAAGATCACGGGCACGACGGGTGTGGAGAGTGCTGTCGCCGCGCTGAGGAAGCAACCCGGAGTGCTCGTCGCCGAGCCGAACTACCTCGTCGAGCTTGCGAGTGCCCCCAACGACCCCCGCTTCGAGGAGCTGTGGGGTCTCAATAACACGGGCCAGACGGGGGGCACCGCTGATGCCGACATCGACGCGCTGGAGGCGTGGGTTAACTATGCTGGATCCGACGATATCGTCGTCGCCGTCATCGACACCGGCGTCGACTACACACACGAGGATCTCGCCGAGAACATGTGGGTGAACGAGGTGGAGCACAGCGGAATACCCGGCGTCGATGACGACAGCAACGGATACGTCGACGACATCTACGGCTACAACTTCTCTGCGAACACCGGCGACCCAATGGACGACGACGGTCACGGTACCCACTGTGCGGGCAGCATCGGTGCGGTGGGGAACAACGGGCTAGGCGTTGTGGGTGTGAGCCCGAACGTCCGGATCATGGCTCTCAAGTTCATCGAAGACGGCGGTGGGGCGCTCTCCGACGCCTTGCTGGCGATGCAGTACGCCGAGGCCAACGGCGCGCGTCTGACCAGCCAGTCGTGGGTGACCGAGGCGTACAGTCAGATACTGAAGGACTACCTCGATCAGAGCAGGATCCTCCACGTATGCGCTGCGGGCAACGATTACCGTGACGTGGACGAATGGGGTCAGTTTCCCGCCGCGTACGACTCCCCGAGTGTCATCTCGGTTGGCGCGAGTGACCACGACGACCAGCGGGCGGACTTCTCGAATTACGGAGCGCTCAGCGTTGACCTGTTCGCTCCCGGTACCAACATCTTGAGTACAGTGCCACCATGGGAAGAAGAACGCATCCTCGCCTACGAGCGCGTCGCGGGCGGCGATCCGCTCATGACGGAGGATTTCGAGAGCGGCCTTGGCGCGTGGGAGCAGTTCACCTGGAATCCCGACGCCTCACGGCTGTGGGAGCTCTCTACCGATGACCCATCGGGGCTGGCCCCAGGTGCTTCGCATCGGCTGCGCAGTATCGACTATCTGAACAACCAGGCGAACTTCATCCAGACCACACAGTCCATCGACCTTACCGGAGAACTGGCTGAGGATCAGGGCTACCTGCTGCTGGGGCGGATCTGGTTGGACATGGAGTACGAGGCGGATTGGGTCTACGTGCTGATGGGCCCAGAGAAGGACGACGGGGCTTACTGGATCGCCCGCGCGTTCACGGGGAACACGGGCGGCTGGGCCAGCTTCTTCGTCGACCTCACCCCGTGGGCTGGACGCTCCGATCTCCAGCTAGCCGTCGCGATACTCACGGACGACTCGGTGAACTCCGGCGATGGCTACGGGGGCGTGTACATCGACGACCTCGAGCTCGTGAAGGCCGACATCGACTACGAGCGCACCGTTTACAAATACATGGCTGCGAGTGGTACATCGATGGCCACCCCGCACGTGGCGGGTGCTGCCGCCTTGGCGCTGTCGGCGAATCCCGCCATGAGCGCGCCGACGCTCAAGCGGGTGGTACTGGGGTCGGTGGACGTCAAACCCGGCCTCACGGGCTTGTGCGTCAGCGGGGGGCGTCTGAACGCTGAGCGCGCGGTCGAGTGTGCCATACCGCTCACGGAAGCCCCCCAGCCCAGTCTGTCGTCGGTCGTTGTGACGGAACCTGCCGTGGCAGCCTCCTGGGCTGCCATCGATAAGGCGGTCTCGTACCAGTGGCGGTTGAACGGTGGGTCGTGGAGCAGCACGGACAGCCGGAGCGTGAACCTCATGGGTCTCATCCCCGGCGAGAACCTCGTCGAAGTACGCGCGGTGAGCCTGGTAGGCCCTGGTCCGATAGGTATGGCGACGGTGGCCTACGCGGCTCCCACGACGCTGACCCTTATCGCACCGACGTTTACGTTTAGCAGCTCGACTCGGCTGTCTGGCAACCTTGCCACGGCCGAGGGCGGTGTCGTTGGCAAACCTGTTGTGCTCAAGCGCTCCGTGAACGGAGGCAAGACCTGGTTGTGTCTCGCCACTGTCATCACGAGAAGTAATGGTGCGTGGTCCTACTCCTATAACCCGAGCGCGACTTATGAGCGCAACCAGTTGATCCGCGCCACGTTTGCCGGTACCAGCGCGTACGGGCCGGTGGCGGTCAGCAAGAGCTTGTACGTCAGAGTATCGCTCACCAGGCCGAGGTTGTCGGTGGCATCGCCGCTCGTGGGCCGGACATTTATCGTTTCGGGCTATCTGAAACCCAGGTTCCCGAGCGGCAAGTACCCCGTGAGAGCCGCCTTCTACAAGAGGCAGGTGGATGGGACGTACCGCTACGTCAGGGCGGTGAGGATGAGAGCGAGCAACTACAGCACGTACACGAGACTGACTGGAGCGGCCTCGCTGCCCTCGAGGGGCGTGTGGCGGGTACGTTTTCTGTACGACGGAGCGATGAAGTCCTCCGCGAGCTACAGCTATGCGCGGACGAACAGCAGCTACTACTGCTTCTCGGTGAGATAGGGATTCGCGGGCGGCGAAGCCGTCGTAACGCGACGGGCTGCTGCCCGTCGCGCGCCGAAAAACGCGGCTGTGTGGAGTCGGAACTGCCCGATAAACTACGCTTGCGGCCGGGGCCGCGGGACTCTCGATATCGGAGGAGCAAGTGACAGAGATCGAACTCAAGTACGGATGTAATCCGCACCAGGTGCCGGCGAGCGTGAGTATCCCGGAGGGATCGGGCTTCCGGGTGCTCAGCGGCAGGCCCAGCTACATCAACATCCTGGACGCGCTGGGGGCCTGGCAGCTGGTCCGCGAGCTCAAAGCCGCCACCGGCAAGCCGGCGGCTGCGTCGTTCAAACACACCAGCCCGGCGGGTGCGGCTATCAGCGGGTCGCTCTCCGACACGTACCGCAGGTCGCAGTTCCTGACCGTCGACGACCTCTCGCCGGTGGCGAACGCCTACGTGAGGGCGCGCGGCGGCGACCGCATGTGCTCGTTCGGCGATGTGGCCGCGGTGAGCGATGTCGTGGACCTCTCGCTGGCGCGTGTGCTCTTCGACGAAGTCTCGGATCTCATCATCGCCCCAGGTTTCGAGCCAGACGCGCTCGCACTGCTCAAGACGAAGCGCAAGGGCGCCTACCTGATGTTCCAGATCGATCCTGCCTACGAGGCGCCCGAGACAGAGGCGCGCCAGATTTTCGGCTTCGGCCTCTCCCAGCGGCGGAATACCGCCGTCATCGACCGGGGTCTGTTCGAGTCGGGCCTGGCCCCGGGCGAGGCGCTGCCGGACGATGTCGTCGGGACGCTGCTGGTGGCCACCATCGCCTTGAAGTACACGCAGTCCAACTCGGTGTGCGTCGCCTACGACGGGCAGGTCATCGGCATGGGCGCCGGCCAGCAGTCGCGCGTCCACTGCACGCGCCTCGCCTGCGACAAGGCCGACAAGTGGCTGCTCCAGCAGCACCCAAAGACCCTGCGGCTGCAGTTCAAAGACGGGCTGGGCAAGCCGGAGAAGGCGAACGTCGTGGACCAGTTCTTGCTCTGGGACTCCCTCTCCGAGGCCGAGAGGGCCAAGGTGCGTGCCGGCCTCGTCAACGACCCGATCTCCGTCACGGTGCCGGAGCGCCTCGAGTGGGTGAAGGGCTTCGCCGGCATCTGCCTCTCGTCAGATGCCTTCATCCCGTTCTCCGACAACCTCGATCGCGCGATCAAGAGCAATGTCCGCTACGTGGCGCAGGCCGGCGGTTCTCTGCGCGACGACGAGGTCACGGCGGCGGCTAAGCAGTATGGAATGACGATGGTCCACACGGGATTGCGCTTGTTCCTGCACTAGTCGGTGTGTCGGGCCGCGGGTTGGGACCGAATCCTCGGCTCCATCGCTTCGTGATGAGGGAGCGTGTGTTCAGCGGGCTGGTGGCGAACCAGCCCGCACCCTTTTTGCCGCGTATGCCACCAGACTCAGTCGAGACCGAGTCGAGAGCTGGGTGGCGTCGACGTTGGCGAGCTACCGTGGTTGCCTTTCACGCCACCCTTGGCTAGACTACCCGCTCGCGTGTCCAGCGAGTAACGAGTGTGTGCATGAAGACCTTCGTCGCCAAACCCGCGACAATCGAGAAGAAGTGGTACGTCGTCGATGCCTCGGGCCAAACTCTCGGTCGGCTGGCCACTGTGGTGGCCGATACCCTGCGTGGCAAGCGCAAGCCGATCTACACTCCTCACATCGACACCGGCGATTTCGTGGTTATCGTGAACGCCGATAAGATCGTCGTCACGGGGAGAAAACCGGAGCAGAAGATGTACTACCGGCACTCAGGGTATCCCGGTGGCTTGAAGACCGAGTCGTACCGGAGTCTTTTCGCGCGTAAGCCCGAAGAGGTGGTCCGCAAGGCTGTGCGGGGCATGCTGCCGCACAACCGGCTGGGCCGCGCGCAGCTCAAGAAGCTCAAGATCTACGCGGGGGCCGAGCATCCGCATGCGGCGCAGCAGCCCCAGGCGCTCGAGATCCCGGCAGAGAAGGAGTGACGGCTTGGCAGCAGTGACTTACGCGGCGACCGGCAAGCGCAAGACGAGTGTTGCCCGCGTCTTCCTGTCTCCTGGTTCTGGCCGCATCACCGTCAACGGGCGCGAGCTCCAGGAGTTCTTTGGGCGTCGCGTGCTGCAGACCATCGCCGTCATGCCGCTCGAGACTACGCATACGGCAGGCAAGTTCGACGTCAAAGTGAACGTGTGCGGCGGAGGCATCGCCGGTCAGGCTGGCGCCATGCGTCACGGCATCGCGCGCGCGCTCTGTGCCGCCGACGAGAACCTCCGTACATCGCTCAAGCGCGCCGGCTTCCTCACGCGCGACGCCCGTCAGGTGGAGCGTAAAAAGGCCGGCTTCCATAAGGCTCGCAAGAAGCCGCAGTTCAGCAAGCGCTAAGCAGCTGTACTCATCGCGATTGCCCGACGGGCCGCCACTGGCGGCCCGTCGTCGTGTTGGGGCTTGCGGAGGGTGTCTCCCTCCCCGGGCGCCATCGGTTGGCGGCCGGCCGGCTATCCTGCTAGCCCTCCACGCTGTTCTCCGTGGCCACGCCTCTCGACCCAGGGTGCTCGTTGACCGGCGTTCTCTCGTAGATCCAGCGGATGAGGAAGGGTGCGGCCACTGTGGTGAGGATGACCACAGCTACCACCACGCCGTAGAGGTCGTTGTCGATCGCTCCCGCTGAGAGCGCGATGCTGGCGACGACGATGCCCACTTCTCCGCGGGGCACCATGGCGACGCCAACCTCCGCCGCGATCTGCTTTCCCTCGGCGCGCGCGCCGAAGTACGCGCCCAAGAACTTGGAGGCCACGGCGAGGGCGGTGAAGAGGGCGATTTGTGCCAGCGCTCGGGGCTGGAGGAAGATCCCTGGCTCGAGGAAGCTGCCCACGTTGATGAAGAAGAACGGCACGAGGAAGTAGGCGACAGGCTCGAAGGTGCGCTCCAGCGGGGCGAAGTGCCGCACCTTGGCCAGCATGAGCCCCGCGACGAATGCGCCGACGATAGCGGCGAGGCCAATCCATTGGGCGAGTAAGGCTAGGCCGAGCATGAGCACGAAGGCCATATCTGTCACCAGCTGCTCGGGTAGGCGGCGGATCGTAGTCTGGATGCGTTCGATTACTTTTGGCCCGGCGTACACCGTGAGGGCGAGGAAGGCGCTCGCCTTGATGATGAGCAGGATGAACTGGAGGACCTGGAACGAGCCGATGGCGATACTCTGTACCAGCGCCAGGATGATCAGTCCCAGGATGTCGTCCAACACGGCTGCCCCCAGGACGATGTTCATCGAGTATCGCTCGGAGTACCCAAGCTGCCGGAGCACAGAGACGGTGATGCCCACCGAGGTGGCTACCAGCGCCGTGCCGATGAACAGGTTGTCGGTGAGCTGATAGCCGAAGAGGTAGCCGGTCGCCAGACCTGCCGCGAAGGGCAAGATGATGCCGAGCGATCCCACGCGGACGGCCGGCACCCAAGAACGGAAGAGGCTCTGCAGATGCGTCTCCAGGCCGGCGAGAAACAGCAGGACGACGACGCCGAGTTCTGCCAGCGCTTCGAGTAGCGCCGAGTGCTCCACGATGCCCAGAACAGAGGGGCCGACCAGGATACCAGCGAGGATCTGCCCTACTATCGAGGGGATGCCGATGCGCTCGAGTGAGGCCCCGAGCAGTCGTGCTGCTCCGAAGGCGACAGCGACCTGGACGAGGATCTCGAGACGATCCACTCTCTTCCTTTCGGCATACGTATGGCCATGCGTGATCGCGACAGAGTGCCGCACGGCCAAGTTCCGTGGGCTCGCGGTAGTGTTGGTACGTCCTGCCCGCTCGTTCTCGTCGGGAAACCAGCATGGCGCGCACCGGTACACAAACAGCCGCCGCCGTCGTGCCGCATCCGAGAGGTGCGTTCTCGGCGGCGCTTGACACGTGCTCTCCATTGCGCGAATCTGCGCGGCAGCCTTGTCGGGTTCGCCGGGGGCTCCCAACAATCGAGGCAATGGAACGAGCATGCAGCCAGTACCCATCCAGCTACGACCGAGAAGTTACGATGCGATCATCCGGCTCCTGGAGAAGGGGGTCGAGATTCCAAACCCCCTCGCGGTGGACATCGGTCCGGAGGTGGACGTAGATCGCATCTCGAGCCGCGGCGTCACGTTGTATCCGGGGTGTCGTATCTACGGCGCCAAGACCGCCATCTCCGCTGGTGTAAGGCTTGGCGCCGAGGCGCCAGTTACCATCGACGACTGCCGTCTCGGCCCGGAGGTAGAGCTGAACGGCGGTTCCTTCAAGAAGTCGGTGTTCCTCGAGAAGGCGAACATGGGGCCGGCGGCGCAGGTACGCGAGGCCTGCCTTCTCGAGGAGGAGGCCAACGGAGCGCACTGTGTTGGCCTCAAGCAGACCATCCTCTTCCCCTTCGTCACGCTGGGCAGCCTGATCAACCTGTGTGACTGTCTCATGGCCGGCGGCACGAGTCGTAAGGATCACAGCGAGGTGGGGAGCTCCTACATCCACTTCAATTTCACGCCAGATGGCGACAAGACCACGCCCTCGCTGTTCGGCGACGTGCCGCGTGGCGTCATGCTCAACCAGCCGCCGATCTTCCTCGGCGGTCAAGGGGGAGCGGTGGGTCCGCTGCGACTCGGATTCGGCACGGTCGTGGCGGCGGGCTCGATACTGCGGCGTGACGTTTTGGCGGACGGCAGGTTCGTCATTGGCGCGTCTCACCCGGGGGTGGAGCGCGAGCACGCCAGGCACACCTACCTCGGCCTCTCTCGGGTTGTGGCCAACAACATCGTGTACCTGGCGAACCTGGTGGCGCTCGAGGAGTGGTACGCGCACGTGCGGCGGCCGTTCTTCGCCGCCCAGGAGCTGGGCGACCTGATCTACGAGGGCGCGCTGGAGATGCTCGCGCTCGCCAAGCGGGAGCGCGCCAAGCGTCTGACCGCCATGGCGAGCAAGGTGCAGCCGAGCGACGAGGGCCGGCGGGCGCTGCGCGAGCACAGTACCGCCGTAGGCGCGCTCTTCGAAGAGGAGCCGCCGGCCGCCGGCCGGCAGGCTTTCCTGGCGGCATTTCGACAGGCGGTTGGCGGTGCCGCGCCGGCCGCGGGCAGCGGCGAGGCCGCCATCGTGCCGTGTGGCTACACGCAGACGATCCAGCAGCTGCCTGGCGATGTGGTTGCCGCGGGCATCTCGTGGCTTCAGCAGGTTGTCGACTCCTTGTGTGCGCGAGCGTCCGAACTGCTGCAGCCCTTACGCCTGTTCCACGAGCGGTAACGCCGCTCTTGCGAGTGAGGAGAAACGATGGGTAAGTTGTTCGGGACCGATGGCATTCGGGGAGAGGCCAACCGTTATCCCATGGACGCCCCCACGGCGTTCGCCGTTGGGCAGGCCGTCACGTACTTCCTCAAGAAGAAGGGCCACACCACGCGTATCCTCATCGGGAAAGACACCCGCATATCCGGGTACATGCTCGAGAGTGCCCTCGAGTCCGGCATTACGTCCATGGGTGGCGATCCGGTTTTGGTGGGGGTGCTGCCGACGCCCGGCATCGCTTTCATGACGGAGAGCATGCGTGTGGACGCGGGCATCGTGATCTCCGCCTCCCACAACCCGTTCCAAGACAACGGTATCAAGTTGTTCTCCGGCCAGGGTTTCAAGCTCTCCGATCAGCAGGAAGAGGAGATCGAGGCGCTCATGCTAGGGGGCGGGCTGTCCGAGTTGGTGGCTTCTCCCGCCGAGATGGGGCGCGCCTACCGGCTCGACGACGCGCATGGCCGGTACATCGTCTTCCTCAAGAATACGTTCCCCCGCAGCCTCTCGCTGGAGGGCATGAAGATCGCCGTGGACGTCGCCAACGGAGCAACCTACAAGGTGGCGACGGAGGCCCTCAGCGAGCTGGGTGCCGACCTCACCGTCATCCACGATGAGCCCGACGGGCTGAACATCAACCGCGATTGCGGTTCGCAGTATACGGCCGATCTGCGGCGGACGGTGGTGGAGAGTGGCGCCGCCGTGGGCCTCGCGTTCGACGGCGACGGCGACCGCCTGATCGCCGTCGACGAAAAGGGCGCCGAGATCACCGGCGATCAGATCCTCATCATCTGTGCCCGTATGCTCAAAGAAGAGGGTAGGCTCAAGAACGATCTGCTCGTGAGCACCATCATGAGCAATCTGGGGCTCACCGTCGCGTGTAAGAAGTACGGGTTCAGCCACCACGCCTCCAAGGTCGGCGACCGCTACGTCCTCGAAGACATGCAGCGGCTCGGCGCCGTCCTCGGTGGCGAGCAGTCTGGCCACATCATCTTCCTCGACCACCACACGACTGGCGACGGCATCCTCACCGCGCTCCAACTCCTGGCGGCCATGCTCAAAGCCGGCAAGCCGTTGTCGGAGCTGGCCGCTCTCATGGACATCTTCCCGCAGAAGCTCATCAACGTGGACGTGAAGAGCAAGCCCGACATCAGCACGGTGCCCGAGATCGTCGCGGCTATCGCTCACGTGGAGGCCGAGCTCAAGGATCAGGGCCGCGTGCTGGTTCGCTACTCGGGTACGCAGAACATGTGCCGGGTCATGGTGGAGGGCCCCACGAGCGAGGCGACGGAGCTGTACTGCCAGCAGGTCGCAGACGTGGTGCAGGGCGCCATCGGCTGATCGCGCCAGTACCAGGAAGCAGAGCGTCCGGAGGGGCTTCGCATGCCGTTCACGATCTATATCACGACCGATTTCAATCAGATGAGCGCGGTGGCCGCTGAGGTAGTTATCGCCGACATCGAGGACAAGCAGAGGCGTCAGTCCGAGTACATCCTCGGGTTGGCTACCGGCAACTCTCCGACGGGGTTGTACAAGCATCTGGCCAAATCGTTCAATGTCGGCGGCATCGATGCCGCCGGCGTACGCACCTTCAATCTCGACGAGTACGTTGGCCTACCGGGCGAGAACGCGCAGCAGCGCGCCCTCCATCGGGAGTCCTACAGCTATTTCATGACCACCGAGCTGTTCGGGCTCATGCGGCACAAGTTCGCCGAGACCAACGTCCCGTGGGGCACGCTCATCGACCAGGCTGAGCTGGTGGCCGCGCTGGCGCGGAACCCGGACGATTACGACCTGCACGGGACAGACAAGGGCAAGGCCGTCGTCATCAAGGACAGCGCTCATGGCGCGCTGCGCGACGTCAAAGAGACGATCCTCGATGCCTACGAACGGAAGATCGCCGCGGCCGGCGGTGTGGATCTGCACGTGGTCGGTGTTGGCGGCCGCGGACACGTGGCCTTTCATGAGAGCGGCATCCCGTTTGCGGGCCACCGGATGCTGCTGGTGAGGCTCGACGAGAACACCGTGGAGAACGCGGTCAGCGACGGTCACTTTTCCACCAAGCAAGACAGTCCCTGCTACGCGATCTCTATGGGCGCCGAGCTGGTGTACGAGGCACGCAAAGTCGTGTTGCTCGCGAACGGCAGGCGCAAGACGGAGCCGGTGGCGGAGTCGATCCTCGGCGATGTCACCTGCGAGGTGCCGATCAGTTACGGCCAGACATACGTGGCTGGCGGCGGCGATCTTGTTTACGTCCTCGACGCCGCCGCCGCTGCGGAGGTGCTCGCCCACCAAGACGAGGTCGCCGCTAAGGGGTACCGTGTGGTCGACCGGCGTGGCGAGCCGTACCCGTGCGTTGCCGACCTGGCGTTCTGCCGAGATGCCGACAGCGGCACCATGGGGTAGACGCTACCCGCGGGGGCGCCAAAGGCGGGGGCGGCGGTCTGCCGATCATGGATACGGAAGTCAGGCTTACGCGCCTCATCCAGCAGCTGGGTCCTCGTACGGGGGCTGAGGTGCTGGCGGCGTCGCCGGCGCCGGCTTTCGCACAAGCAGAGCCGGGCGAGCAGGCGTTCGCCTGCTGGCGAGCGGCCGTGCTCTCCCCTCGTCTGGTCGTCAGGAGGGTGGGCACGCGGTATTTGCGACTCGATCACAAGGTCGAGGGCTTCGCGCGGCTCTCTCCCTCCATCCTGCGGGAGTTCCTCACGTACTCGGTGGTAGGACTCGTCGATGACGTGTCCGCGCTCGACCGTCGGGCGGCGGAGGTGCTCGCGCACGTGCGGGCCGTGAGCCGCGCCAAGCTGGAGCTGGCGACGGGCGTTGTCGCCGGCGTGGCTGCGCGCATCGCGGAAGACGCCGGCGGAGGCGGCGACTACTGCATCTTCCTCGCCGGCGACGTCGTGTACGACATGGCACACGACGTCCCGCGGCCTGAGCGCAGTACCGGCAAGATGGTACGCGGCTCAGACTTGGATCTGGTGGCCGTTGTCGACGATGCGGCGCCGGAGGCACTGCTTCGCCGGCTCGACGCCGAGATGTACCAGCAGAAGTACCGGTATCTCATCAATCCATCCGCCAGGGAGGAGATCGACTACATCGTCAAGCCACTGGCGCGACTGCGCGAGCAAATGCAGTGCGATACCTTCAAGAAGATGGTGGCCTGCAAGATACTGCACGAAGGCGTGTTCATCCACGGGAGCCGGGAGCTGTTCACGGCCGCCAAGACGCTGCTCGAAGAGTACGGTGTCACGCGGAAACTGGCGACCATGGAGGCCTCTGCCGCTCGACTTCGGCGAGCGGCGGAGGAGCGCTTGCTCGGTACGGAGCGAGGCATCCTGACCGCGGACGAGCTGCGTCTGTTCTTTACCACCGACGAGGCCGAAGAGTTCGAGTGAGCGTAGTCGCGGCCGCTCGTTTCGCCATGCCGCGGAGCAACAGGTACACTCGGCTGTGGCCGCAGCGGGAGCCGCAGCTTCCTTTCGGCCAAAGGTTCGCAGTGTGAGATACGGCTGGCGGCGGCGTGTGCGGCAACTCACCGCTCGTCGCTGGCTCGCTGGCAAGCGACGATGGCATGCCCTCGTCGCGATGAAGGAGGAGCATGTGCGGCATCGTGGGGTACGTCGGCCATAGGTCCGCCCAGCCCATCATCCTCGACGGCCTGCGACGGCTCGAGTACCGGGGGTACGACTCCGCAGGGATCGCTCTCGTTGAGGAAGACGGGCTGCGGACCGTACGCGCCGTCGGCAACCTGACGGCGCTTCTCGAGGCCGTCGGCACCCACGATTCAGCGGCGCGCGCCGGGCTCGGCCACACGCGCTGGGCCACGCACGGCCGGCCGAGCGAGCAGAACGCGCATCCGCACGCCGACTGCACGGGTCGCGTATCCATCGTGCTCAACGGCATCATCGAGAACTACAAGGCTCTGCGGAGTGAGTTGAGCGAGCGGGGTCACACGTTCACGTCCGAGACCGACGCCGAGGTGGTCGCTCACCTCATCGAGGAACAGGTTGAAGAAATGGGTCTGGCCGCCGCCGTGTGCGCGGTCGCCAGGCTTCTCGAGGGGCACTTCGCCTTCTGTGCGCTGTGGCTCGGCGCGTCCGGGCAGATCGTGGGCACGCGCCGGCAGGCGCCTCTGGTGGTGGGGCTCGGCGAGGGAGAGGTGTTCGTAGCTAGTGCCACCCCCGCGTTCTTAGCACACACGCAGCGCATCGTTGTGCTCGAGGATGGCGATGTGGTCGAGCTCACGGCGGACGGAGCCGCGTTCTCGGATCTCGACAGCTGTGCGGTTGAACGTTCCGCTACCGCCGTGTCGTGGGACAGCGACGCGGCCGAAAAGGGCGGCTACGAGACGTTCATGCTCAAGGAGATTTACGAGCAGCCGCAGGCCATCGCCGATACGCTCGCCGGCCGTCTTCAGACGGACGGCTCCGTCGACCTGGCGGAGATGGGGATCAGCGACGACCTGCTCCGGCGCCTGCGCCGCATCTTCATCGTCGCCTGTGGCACCAGCTATCACGCCGGGCTCATCGTCTCCTACGCCATCGAGGCGCTAGCGCGGGTGCCGGTGCAGATCGATGTGGCAAGCGAGTTCCGCTATCGGGAGCCGGTCCTCGATCCAGACACGCTTGTGATCGGCATCACGCAGTCTGGCGAGACTCGTGACACGCTGGCGGCCATGCAGTTCTCGCGGCAAGCAGGCGCACCGGTCCTCGCACTGACCAATATCATGGGGAGCCAGGCCACACGAGAGGCGGACGCTGTCCTCTTCACCCGCGCGGGCCTCGAGATCGGCGTAGCCGCGACCAAGACACACGTGGCCCAGGTGGTGGCCCTGCTGCTGTTCACGCTGCGGCTAGCGCACGCTCGTGGCACCGCGGCAGAAAAGGAGCTGCGAGACATCGGCCGCGAGCTTCGCATGCTCCCCGACTTGATGAGGCAGTACCTGGATGGCTCCGCCGACCTCGAGGCGGTCGCTCGTCGCTACCACGACGAGCGCTTCTTCCTCTACCTCGGCCGTCACATGGGGTACGGCGTCTGCCTCGAGGGTGCTCTGAAGCTCAAGGAGATCAGCTACATCCCAACCGAGGCGTATGCGGCCGGCGAGATGAAGCATGGACCTATCGCCTTGCTCGACGAGGGTTCACCGGTGGTCGTGGTGGCTACTGACGGCCACGTGTTTCCCAAGCTCGTCAGCAATATCGAGGAAGTGCGGGCGCGGGGGGCGCAGGTCATCGCGGTGGCCAATACTTCCAATCGCGTCATCGACGGTATCGCCGATGTCGTGTTGCGGATTCCAGACTGCGCTTCGCTCCTCGCGCCGGTCCTCGCCGTGGTGCCGCTGCAGCTGCTGGCCTACCAGATCGCGCGGCTCAAAGGACTCAACGTGGACCAGCCCCGTAACCTCGCGAAGACGGTGACGGTAGAGTGACACCATCGGGCGGGAGCTTCCGCGTGGCCAGCGGACTCTTCGGCGTCGGCGTCGACGCGATCGAGGTTTCGCGTGTGCGTCGTTTGCTCGACCGTCTGCCGGCGGCCGAGGAACGTCTGTTCACGCTACAGGAGCGCGAGTACTGCCGTCGGTATGCCGATCCCGTGCCGCGTTTGGCGGCGCGGTTCGCCTCGAAAGAGGCGATCGCCAAGGCTTTGGGCACGGGGGTCATCGATTGGCAAGAGATCGAGGTCGTCGGCGGCGGCCGGCCGGCGGTGCGCCTGCACGGTGCTACGGCTATGGCGGCCGGCCACCTGGGCATCACCCGGATTGAACTCTCGCTGACCCATACAGCCGGCCAGGCGATTGCTGTGGCGGCCGCTCTCAAGGAGGATCAGCATGGATGACGCTCTGCTGCTCGGCCTATACACGGCGGAAGGCATGCGATCGATGGATGCGGCCGCCATCGAGAAGGTGGGGATCCCCGCCGGTCATCTCATGGAGCGCGCCGGTGTGGCGGTGGCGCGCGAGGTCATGGACCGCTTCGAGCCGCGAACCGCCGCCATCTACGCCGGGAAAGGCAACAACGGGGGCGACGGCTTCGTGGTCGCCCGAGAGCTGGCATGCGCTGGAGTATCCGTGGTCGTGGTGGCGGTGGCGGGTTGCGAGGGGTATCAGGGCAGTGCGCGCCTCAACCTGCGTATCTGCGAGAAGCTCAGCATCGAGATCCTCGATGGGCTACCGCCGGAGACGGACGTGCCGCCGCTGCTGAGCCGCCCCGACGTCGTCGTGGACGCCGTCTTCGGCACGGGGTTCTCCGGTGCGGCGCGCGGGCCGGCGGCGGCCGCCATCGAGCGCATTAACGCGACGCCCGCGCCGGTGGTGGCCATCGACATCGCGAGCGGCGTCCATGCGTCTAGCGGTACGGTGACCGGGCCGTGCGTGGATGCTGAGGTGACCGTGACCATGCAGGTCGCTAAGGTTGGCCATTTCGTCACGCCTGGCGGGGCGATCGCGGGAGATGTGGTGGTGGTTCCCATCGGCATCCCCCCCTCTTGCAACGCCCGGCCCGATGTGTGGGTACTCACGCCGCCCGCTATGCTCGCGCTCCTGCGACCCAAGAGCGCCCTCGATCATAAGCGGTCCGTAGGTCGTGTGCTGGTTGTCGGCGGCGCCCCGGGCATGGGTGGCGCCGCCTTCCTGGCGGGCATGGGTGCGCTGCGGGCGGGCGGCGGCCTCGTGCGCTGCGCGGTGCCCGCCGCCGAGGCCGTCGTCAAACCCTATGTGGAGACCATCGCCATTCCGCTGCCGGATCGGGAGTGCCTTGGCCAGGCGAGTAAGGCGCTGGTGCTCGAGCACATGCGGGATATGCAGGCGACCGCACTCGGTCCTGGTCTAGGCCGTGCCCCCGAAACGGTGGCCCTGGTGCGCGAGCTCGTCACTGAACCGAGGCCGCTGGTGATCGATGCGGACGGCCTGTGGGCGCTGGACGCCGACCTCGATCTTCTGAGGGGTAGAGAGGCGCCCACTATCCTGACACCACACGAGGGCGAACTTGGGCGCCTGCTCTCCTGTCCGGCGAGCGAGATCGGCGCCCACCGGCTGGCAAGCGCTCGTCAGGCCGCCAAGGCTAGCGGTGCGACCGTCGTGCTGAAGGGCGAGGCGACGATCATCGCCGACCCCGGAGGGCACGCCTACGTGGTGCCGACGGGGAATCCCGGTCTCGCTACTCCTGGCACCGGCGATGTGCTCACCGGGGCCTTGGCGGCTCAGCTCGCCAAAGGGCTTGGCGCTACCGAGGCGGCCTGTCTGGGCGCGTACCTCCACGGACTTGCCGCCGACCTGGCCGCCGAATACGAGACGGGTACCGACGGCATGGTCGCAGGGGATCTGCTCGGGTTCCTGCCACGAGCCATCGAGCGGTTGAAGCACGGAGAGGATGACCACGGTATGAGGAGTGACGCAGGCGCCGCGTCCGGCGATCGCGACACTCCCTCCGAGAGGGAAGGAGCTCATCATGTCGCCCACCGCTGAACCGCCGGCCGAGGAGTTGCGGGTACGGGACATTATGAAGGCCGAGGTGATTACCGTCGGCGAGGACGTCACGGTAAAGGAGCTGGCGCAGCTCTTCGAGAAGCACGGTGTCAGCGGCGCCCCGGTCGTCGATGAGCAGAACCGTGTGATCGGTATGGTAACCGAAGGGGATCTGGTTGCCCTGGATGCCGATCTGCACTTCCCGCTGTACATCCAGTTCCTCGACAGCCTCATCTACCTGCAAAGCATGCACAAGTTCGAGGAACGTCTGCGCAAAGCAGTGGGCGCGTACGTAAGGGATGTGATGACGCGAGATGTATTCACCGTCACGCCGGACTCCACCGTGCGCCAGGTAGCGACGATCATGAGCCGTCACAAGATCAACCGTGTGCCGGTGGTCGACGACCAGGGTGTACTGGTGGGTATCGTGGGCCGTCACGAAGTGCTCGCCAGCATCGGCCTGTAGGGGCGCTGTGGTCCTTCGTGGACGAGAACGGTCGGTCGCGTGGGTCGATCTCAACGCAATCCGTCACAACGTAGCGCTCCTCGCCGCTGAGCTTCCAGGGCAATGCCGGCTGTGCGCGGTGCTCAAGGCCGATGGCTACGGGCATGGAGCGGTGGCTGTGGGCCGGGCGGCGATGGAAGCGGGTGCGTCGTGGCTCGGGGTCAGTACGGTACCGGAGGCGCAGCAGCTGCGCGACGCGGGGATCGACCTGCCGGTTCTGGTGTTCGGCCCCATGACGGGGGCCGAGCTGTACTGCGCGGTGGCGGCCGATGCGCAGGTCGTCGTGTGGTCCAGGGCATTCGCGGAGGCGGCGCGCCGGGCGGGGGCGTCCGTACACGTGAAGCTCGACTCGGGGATGGGCCGCCTGGGTGTGGCGGAGGACGCGGCCCTCGAACTGGCGGCGATCGCTGCCGCCGGGCCCTCGCATCTCGTCGGTCTCATGAGCCACTTCGCTACAGCGGACGAGGAGGAACAGACGTTCTTCCTCACGCAGCTGGAGCGCTTTACGACGTGCGCCGCCGCCATGCGGCGGCGGCATCCGGAGGTACTCTGTCACATCGCCAACAGCGCGGCGACACTGCGTGAGCCGCGCTCCCATGGCGACATGGTGCGCTGCGGCATTGCCGTGTACGGTCTGGATCCCGCCAACCGCGATCCAGACACGTTCGGTCTGCGCCCCGCGATGCGCTGGAGCTCGTATCTCGCCGGAGATCGTGTGGTCCAGCCGGGCGAGTCGGTTGGGTACGGTCGCCGGTTCATCGCCGAACGGCCTACGCGCATTGGGATCGTCCCCATCGGCTACGGTGACGGCCTTTGCCGGGCTCTGAGCAACCGCGGAGATGTCTTGATCGCTGGCCACCGCTGTCGCATCACTGGCACCATGAGCATGGATCAGATGACGGTGCAGCTGCCCGAGAGGGGCTGTCACTTGGGAGACGAAGTAGTCCTCATCGGCGAGTCCGGTGGCGAACGCATTCTCTGCGAGGACATCGCCCGGCTGCTCGATACCATCAACTACGAGGTTGTGAGCGACGTGAGCCCGCGTACCGTACGTCGCTACGTCGGCGAGCCCTGGGAAGGGCCTGCCTGAGTGTGGTGTGGGCGGCTGAGGCAAGCTCGGTTGTGGCCGCCTGCCTCGCCGCGGGCGAGGAGGCCTGGCTGGTCGGCGGGGCGGTCCGCGACGGCCTCCTCGGCGCGCAGAGCAAAGACCTCGACTACGCGGTGCGCGGCGACACGTGTCGTCTGGCCACGGCGGTGGCGGACGCGCTGGGTGGCCGGTGCTTCACCTATTCCGAGACGTTCTCCACCCAGCGCGTGGTCCTCGCCGACGGCGAGATCGACTTCGCTTCCCTGCGCGGACCTTCGATCGAAGCCGACCTCGCCGCTCGCGACTTCACCGTCGACGCTCTGGCGGTGTCGGCCCGTGCGGAAAATCTCGGCGGGCTCTTCGAGACGGGCCGGGTGATCGATCCGCTCGGCGGCCTGCGTCACCTACGTGAACGCCGTTTGGTACCCTGTGCTCCCACGGCGTTCTCCGCGGATCCCGTTCGCACACTGCGCCTGGCGCGGCTGGCGGCGGCGCTTGACCTCGACGTGGCGGAGCAGGTGCTCGCGGCCAGCACACGGGCGGCCGCCAGTCTGGTCAACGTGAGCGGGGAGCGCATCGCCCAGGAGTTGGCCATCCTCTTAGGTGGGCCTGCGCCGGTGCGCGGTCTCCGCCTGCTGGATCGCACGGGCGTGTTGTCGGCTGTGCTCCCGGAGGTGGCGGCGCTGCGGGGGGTGGAGCAGAACCCCTTCCACCATCTGGATGTGTATGAGCACACCTTGGAGGCGCTGGAGCGGTTACCGCAGGTAGTGGCCCAAATGGGTGGCGAGCGGTTTCTGGCCGTTCCCTCGCAGTGCGGCCTGCCGGGGGCGCCGCCGCTGGCTGCGCTGGCGTTCGCCGTACTCTTCCACGACCTCGGCAAGCCGGTGGTGAAACAGACGGCCCAGGATGGACGCATCCTGTTCCTGCGCCACGACGACGTGGGCGCGCGGATGGCCGTCGATATCGCCGCGCGCCTGCACCAGAGTCGCCGCTTCCAAGCGTATCTGACGCTGCTGATCCGCACGCATCTGCGCCTCGGCTTTCTGGTGCGTGAGGCTCCGCTGACGCGGCGGGCCCTCCTGCGCTACCGCCGGGCGGTGGAGCCGTTCGTGTTCGAATCCGTCGTCCTTTCGCTCGCGGACCGGCTGGCGACTCGTGGGGCGCGCACCAGCGCGGCAGCCATCGCGCGGCACTACCGGCTGGCTCGCGTCGTCTGGCTCGAGATCCCCAAGGCGACCAGGCCTCGCCCTCTCGACGGGCGCCAGGTGATGGAGCTCCTGGGCCTGGCGCCTGGTCCGCTCGTGGGCGAGGCTCTGCGCGCGCTGCAGGACGAGGTTGACGCACTCGAGGTCCGCGATCGCGAGCAGGCCGTACGCTTTCTGCGTCGCTGGTGGGAGCGGCGGCGGTCGGAGTTCGGCGAGGATGTCGAGAGGGCCGGGCATGCCTGAGCTGCCTGAGGTGGAGATCGTGCGACGGCGCCTCCACTCCGCTGTTGTGGGGCAGCTCATCGAAGACGTCATCGTCCTCGATCCCAGCGTGTGCCGTCAGGAGCCCGCGGAGGTACGGCGACGGCTGGTAGGCCGCCGGATCGCCGGTACGGCACGGCGCGGGAAGTGGCTCATCTTCGACCTTGGCACCGTCCTCGCGGTGGTACATCTGCGCATGACCGGTCGTCTCCTGTGGCGGCCGGCGGCAGAGGACCAGAGCCGTCAGCCACGGTTCGTGATCGAGCTCGAGGGGGGCCAGCGGCTCCACTTCTTCGACGTCCGTCGCTTTGGCGGGCTGTGGGCTGTGCCGACCGCGGAGGCCACAGCCTTCTTCTCCGAGCTTGGCGTAGAGCCCCTGAGCGAGGAGTTCACCGTGGCATGCCTGCGCGACCTCGTGGCTGGTCGCCGAACTCCCCTCAAGGCGTTTCTCCTCGACCAGCGGCGCATCGCGGGTATCGGCAACATCTATGCCGACGAAGCGCTGTTCCGCGCTCGCCTGCACCCTCTGCGTCCGGCTGGGAGTCTGGGACCGCGGGAGGCGGCGCGGCTGTGGGGCGCTCTGCGAGAGACGTTACAGCTCGGCATCGATCACGAGGGGTCCAGTGTGGAGAGCTTCGTGGACCCGGCCGGCGCGCGCGGCGGGTTCCAAGAGATCCTCAACGTCTATCAGCGCACCGGCCAGCCCTGCCGCGTCTGCGGCGCGAGCATCCGCCGAGTGGTCGTTGGCGGACGAGGGACACACTACTGCCCGCGTTGTCAGCCATGGCGTTCTGCGCGGGCGGAACGGCGGAAAGCTCCCCACTGCACGCAGCGGGGCCACTGAAGACCATCTGTCGCGAAGCCGCTCGGCGCCGCACGACGTGGCGGGCTCAGGACACCTCAGACCCGGCCGAGGAGTAAGCCCGCGACCATCACGAGCAGTACGACGGCGGTGATGGCGGTGTAACGGCGGTCGCCGGCCTTGGCGAAGAGCACGATCGACCCGGCGACTCGCGCGAACGGCGTGAGTACGAGCACGAACAACCCGGTGGAGAAGAAACCGATGGGTTGTGCGCGGGCGAGGTCGGCGAAGGAGGCCGGTGGCATGGTGATGGTCGTCGGCAGTTCTCCTCCCCGAAAGGCCCACACGATCAACCCGCCGAGCAGGAGGGCGGCGCTGAGCGCCAGACCCCAGAGCAGCACGTGATGGACGAGTCGTTCGATATTCTTCACGCGACCGTCCTCCACAGCATCTGGATCGCGAACACCGTCAACGTGAGCACCATGAGCGTGCGAAGCACGCGGGTGGGTAGCCGGCTCGCCAGACGGGCGCCTCCCTGCGCGCCGAGGAGCACGCCAAGAGCGGTCGGCACGGCGATCAGCGGGTCTACGAAACCCTTGCCGATGTAGACGGCCGCGCTAGTGGCCGCGGTGACCCCGATCATGAAGTTACTGGTCGCGATGGCGGCCTTCAGCGGCACCCCCATGATCACGTGCATCACAGGCATCTTAACGGCTCCGCCGCCCACGCCCAGCAGTCCCGAGACATTGCCGGCGAGGAGGCTCAAGCCGAGGCCGAGCGGCAGGTGGCGCACCCCGTAGCGCACCACGGTCTGCGTAGCCGGATCCAGGAACTGATCGTCCAGTACGCCTGTAGGGATTGAAGGCCGCCGGGCGGCTCGTCGGCCGCGCATGCTCCATGCCGCCCAAAACAGCATGATGGCGAACAGGAGCTGGAGTACACGGACATCCACCATCGCGGCGGTCAGCGCACCGCCGATGGCGCCCACGGTGGTGGCCAGTTCGAGTGCCATCCCGAGTCTCGTATGGGTGATGCCGTGGTCCACATAGACGATTTGGGCGGCTGAGGAGGTGGCGATCACGCCGATGATGCTCGCGCCAATGGCGACCTTCATCGGCACGTCCAGGAACAGGGTGATAACCGGCACCAAGATCAGCGCTCCGCCGATACCGAGCATGCTCCCGAAGGCGCCGGCGACTACCGCGGTGAGGAAGATGAGGAGGAACATCGTCGACACGCGCCGAGTATACCTGGGTGACGTGCTCTGAATGCAGGACGTTCCGGCCGTGGTGTTCTCCGCCGACTTGCACCGGCGGTGCTCGGGCGGCTAGCCTCTACGTTCTTCAGATGAGCGGGAGATGACTCCGCTCGGAATCGCGGCAAAGGAGTGCAGAGTTGTGAATGAGTTCCTGACCTTCCGCAAGATGGTGACCCCCGTCTTCATTCAGGTGGTTTTCTGGCTCGGCCTGGTGGCCAATCTAGGAGTGTCGATCTACACTATGACGCGGGGTGGCATCAGCATTCTTTTGGGTTTTCTTCTGATCCTTCTCGGTTCGCTGATGGTGCGCGTGTACTGCGAGTTGGTCATCCTCCTGTTCCGCATCTATGACTCGCTGCGTGCTATCGAGGGCAAGGGCAGCGGGAGTATCGCGTAGTGGCTGAAGGCTGATCCTGGCTCACGCGGCCGGAACAGCCTGAAAATAGGGGGGCGGCCCCCGGTGTTGTTCCCGTAATCACCGGGGGCCGCAGTGCGCCAGGGGAGGCGCATGGGGGGCTTCTATGGGCGGGCCGCGTGCTCTGAGCGCTCAAACCCGGTGTACGCCGTCCGCGTAGCCTATTGTAGACAATCTACTCCGCGTTGTAAACCCCTGTTGTCACACAATCTGAGGCCGGATTCGTGGACGGCACTCCTCGGGCCGAGGTCGTGGCGGTGGGCAGCAGGTGCTCTCGTGCCGGGCGCGTGCTCTACAGGAGACGCATGCTCGAGCGGTGGGCGGTGACACGACGAGCCGTGAGGCGTGCGCGCCGGTCATGCGATGCTCGGCGCTAGAGCTCTTCGTCCTCGGGTGTCGGACCGATAGTCTGGTCGTCACCAAGCAGGTCGCTGGGCGCTTTCGGGGAGGGCCCGTACCTGTTCCACTGCGGCTGCCCGTCGAGCGCGAAGAAGACGATGAGCGCCGCGGTGCCGGCGAAGGGGACCATCCCAACGAGGAGCCACCACCCGCTGCGGCCAGTGTCGTGCAGCCTGCGCACTCCTACAGCGATGCTCGGGATGAGTATGGCCACGGAGTAGACGCCGTCGAAAGCGCCGATGGCGGCGCGGGGGTTATACCACCCGAGGGCATAGCTAGCGAGGATGAGCACGAAGATGACGAGCGTGTTGACCAGCGTGAAGTACCAGAACTCCTTGCGCCGCGCTCTGCCCTCGAAGACCGCGTATTTCCGGAGTACGGCGAAGTACCAGCTCATGGTCTCCCTCTGCGCGGCGGTTGTCCTCGTGGAGTCCCGTCCGCCATCGTGTTGTGCTGTAGCACGGCGTGCCACAGGCTATCAGGCGCGCAGGAGAGGCGAAAGACGCGGTGGTGGCCGGCGTGCCCCGGGGGTTTTCGGACTCGGTCATCAGTTCCTCCACTCGTCGTGATCGTTATGAACCGGTTCAATTGGTATTCGCCTGCACCGGCCGGTCGGCGTTCATCCCGAAGGCCTTGCGAGTCGTCTTGACGGCGCAGAACGCGCCGCACATGGAGCAGGCGGCATGATCGACCATGTCGCCGCACGTCTCGCTCCATGCCGCGCGCCAGCGGCGCACCACCGCCGGGTCTAGGGCGAGCTCGCTCTGCCGTTCCCAGTCCAGCGCCCAGCGCGCGGCGGCCATCTGGTCGTCGCGCCCGCGTGCCTCCGCTCGCCCGCGCGCCACATCCGCGGCGTGAGCGGCGATGCGCGCCGCGATCACGCCCGCGCGCACGTCTTCGTCGGCGGGGAGCCCGAGGTGTTCCGCGGGCGTGATGTAGCAGAGGAAGTCGGCGCCCGCCCACGCGGCCAGAGCGCCGCCGATGGCGCCGGCGATGTGGTCGTAGCCGGGAGCGATGTCGGTGACCAGCGGGCCGAGAACGTAGAAAGGCGCCTGCTGGCAGACGGTCTTCTGCATGGTCACGTGGGCGCGCACCTGATCGAGGGGTACGTGACCGGGTCCCTCGACCATCACCTGTACCTCCGCAGCCCGGGCGCGGCGGACTAGCTCCCCCAGTGTGACCAGCTCTTCGATCTGGGCCGCGTCGCCCGCGTCGGCCAGGCATCCGGGGCGCAGGCCGTCGCCAAGAGAAAGGGTTACCTCGTGCGCCCGGGCGATGGCGAGGAGGTCGTCGAATCGCGAGTAGAAGGGGTTCTCTTTTCCGTGGGCGATCATCCAGGCGGCGAGCAACGAGCCGCCCCGACTCACGATGCCCATCCGGCGGGTATCCGCGCGCAGCAAGCCGAGCGCCCGCTGCGTGAGCCCGCAGTGCACCGTCATGAAGTCCACTCCCTGCTTGGCTTGGCGCTCGACGACCTCAAGCAGGAGATCTTCGGACAGCCGCTCAGGTGCGCCGTTCGTGCAGGCGGCAGAGGAAGCGGCTTCGTAGAGGGGGACAGTGCCGAAGGGGAGCGGGCACTGCCGCAAGAGCTCGGCGCGCAGCGTTTGCAGGTCGCCGTCTATCGACAGGTCCATGACGGTATCCGCGCCCGCGTCTCTCGCCACGTGCAGCTTGCGGAGCTCGTCCTCCGTGCTCCCGCCGCCCGGTGCGGTCCCGATGTTCGCATTGACTTTGACGCGCAGACCGGAGCCAATGCCCACGGGCTCGAGATGCTCGTGCAGGGGGTTGGCGGGCACCACCACCATGCCTCTGCCCACCAGGTCGCGGAGATCTGTAGCCGCGACTCCTTCCCGAACCGCCACACGGTCGATCGCCTCGCTGGTCACGCCTTGTCGCGCGTCGCGTACCTGCGTCATGTGAGATCCTCCTCGCGTGGTGCCTTAATGCAGGTGGCGATGGTTCGCACCTTGCCGATGACCTCCGCGGGGTCTTGGCCCAAAACGCGGATCATCGGCTCTTTCCCGAAGGCTCCCCGATCGCAGATCGCGTCGGGGACCTCGCCAGCTCGCCTGAGCGCCACCCGGGTTCCCCAGTCGAGGGATGAGCCCTCGTGGCGCCGCACTGGTTCGGGCTCGTCGTCTCGATCGAACTGCGCGATCCGCAGGCCGGCGGAGGAGCAGGCGCCGAGGATGTCCGGCGAGGAGCGGATGTTCATTGCCGCCCGGCTCCGCCGGTCGTGCGCCATCGCCGCGAGGATCACGGAGGCGATGTGCCGGGAGGCTCCGAATGCCGGTGGGCTCACCGCGACGTGGCGTCCCGCCAGCGCCGTGATGCGCCCGGGGAACGCGGCGACCTCGGCGCGGGTTCTGGCCTGTGGCAGCGCGTAGCCGAGGTTGGCGCGTACCTCTGGTACGAGCCATCCGAGCTTGGCGCGGGAGAGGTCGTCCATGGCCGAGCGCAGTGCCGCCAGGACGCCCGCTCTCTCCTCGGAGTGCGTGCACCATTCCTGTGCGGCCAGAGGAGTTGCCATTCCGGCCGAGGGAGGGAGGGCACTGATGGCTAGGGCGACCAGCCGCTGGGCTTCGCTGGCGGCGGCGAGGACGCTCATGCCCATGGCTAGGAACGTCGCGAGAGCGCTGGAGTGCGCGCATCCCGATCCGTGTGCGCCGAGACGGTGGGTTTGGCGCCCGGCCAGCAGGGTGCACTTGCCGCTGTCGAAGAGCACGTCCAGAGGGTCTCCGTCGAGGTGCCCGCCGGTGACGAGCACGCTGGCGGCGCCCATCTCGTGAAGGCGTCGTGCCGCCCGTTCCATGCCCTCCACGTCGCGAACCCCCGAGCCTGTGAGCTCTGCCGCCTCCGCCAGGTTGGGGGTTACCACTCGCGCCAGGGGCAGTAGCTCTGTGCACAAGGGTTGCATCGCGTCTTCGGCCAACAGGCGCGTCCCTGACGTGGAACGCATCACTGGGTCCAACACGAGGGTGGGGACGCGCGCACCGCGAACGGCGGCCGCCACCGCGCGGACGGTGTCCGCGCGGGCCAGCATGCCAGTCTTGATCGCGTTTACCGGCCCGTCGGCGAAGACCGCCTCGAGCTGTCGTGCCACCAAGGCGGCGGGCACCGGCTCCACCGCGCACACCTCCCCCGCTGTCTGCGCGGTGAGAGCCGTGATAACGCTGGCGCCGAAGGCGCCCAGGAGAGTGATCACCCTGAGGTCGCCCTGGATGCCGGCTCCGCCGCTGGAGTCGGACCCGGCGATGGTGAGGATCCGCCTCATGACGCCTGAGCGAGCCGTTCGAGGATCAGGGTGGCCACCTTTTCACCTGAGAGCAGCATGCCGCCGAAGATGGGCCCCATGCGGCAGGCGCCGAAAGTGGCGTTGGCGCACATCCCGGCGACGTAGACGCCCGGGTACACCTCTCTCGTGTTCAGCAGCGTCGCGCTCTCGGCACGGTCCGCCCAGAGCGGGCCCTGTCCTTCGACTTGGCCGCTCGGTGTACACAGCCGCCAGCCCTGGCGGGCGAGCAGGTGGATCACGCTGGCGTCGTGGCCGGTGGCGTCGACGATGAAGCGCGCCTTTACGGAGAGGGGATCCACGTGCAGGCCGCCCATCTCCACGGCTGTCCAGTTGACCACCAGGCCCGTGACGTGAGCCTCCTCCATCGCCACGTCTTCGACGCTCACCAGATTGACGATGCGCGCGCCAGCCTGAGCGGCGCGGGAACAGATCGTGCTCACCGCCTCGACGGCATCCGCGGTGTAGTAGGAGCTTTCGTAGTGGCGCGCGTGGACGCCGAGCTCGTCGAGGATCCTCTTCGCCTCTTCCTGCACGACGATCTCGTTGAACATCATGCCGCCGCCCCACATGCCTCCGCCCACGCTGAGTTTGCGTTCGAACAGGGTCACCGAACAGCCGCCTCGGGCGAGGTAGTAGGCGGCTACCAGGCCCGCCGGTCCGGCGCCCACGATGACCACGTCTTGACTGAGGCAGGAGAGGAGCTTCTCCGTGTATCGCTCGATGATCGCCCGGGAGATGACGTGCTCATCCAACATGGCCTTGGCCTCCTTACTCGGCGGTACAACCAGGTGAGCCAGGAGAACCGTTGGCTTCCGATGAGGGGTCAAGAAGGCCACGCGGTTAAGGCGAAGAGCCTTGAACCTTGGCCGAAGGGAGGAAATGAGACTGCTTCCCTACGACGGCATTACCCGCATCAGGTTCAAAGGGTCGGGCAAACACGCCCTCTCAGCCGGAAACCGGCCCCCCTAGCTAGATATCGAGAGGAAGCTTAGCACGCACTACCCGTGGGCGTAAAGGGCGCCGTGGAGATGGGCTGATCGCGATCTCGGTGGACAGCTCTACCGGGTCTTCTCCCACTTCTGGAGATACGCTACTTCACTGAGCGTCTTGCCGCCATCGATCTCGCCGCGCAGCCGATTCTCCTTCTCCAGTACGTCCATAGCCCGGTTGGCAAGCTCCACGGCCTGCTCCTTAGGCAGGGCCATGACGCCGTCGTTGTCGCCGACGACCCAGTCCCCCGGCCGTACGGCCTGGCCGGCGATCGTGATCGGGACGTTGATCTCGCCGAAGCCCTTGGGCTCTCCCGCGTTGGCGCACACCAGGGTGGAGAACGCTGGGAACCCGAGGCGGGCGATCTCCGGCGTATCGCGTACGGCGCCCCATACTACGAGTCCGGCTAAACCCTTCACCAGCGCGCTGTGGGTCGCCAGCTCGCCCCAGATCGCCGGAGAGGAGTTGGCGGCGTCGATGACGAGCACGTCGCCGGGCCGGCAGACGTCGATGGCCTCCACGGGCTTGGCCCAGTCGCCCGGGTAGGTACGTACCGTGACGGCCGGTCCACACATGTGCGCGCTTGGCAGGAGAGGCCGCAGGCCGGGGAGACTGGGTTGCCGGTGCCAGGCATCGGAGATATTGGCGGTGGAGACCAGCTCGAGGACGCCGCGCACGGTGTCTTCGGTGGCGCGCTTGTACAGAGTGGTCTCGATGCATACCTCGTCGTCGAGGGCACGGCGGATGGTGGCCGCCGCGGCGGCGGCGTCGGCGGCCTTAATGATGGCGCCGCCGACGACGACGATCGCGGCGCCAGCCCGTGCCGCCGCCGCCGCCGTCTCCGAGTTGATGCCGCCGGCGACCGACACCGGGATGGTGACGGCGGCGGCCACGGCGCGGAGCGTGTCGAGTGGCGCCTCGCCGCGCATCTGCTGGTCGATGGCCGTGTGGATGCCGATGAAGTCGGCGCCTAGCTCCTCCGCGCGGCGTGCCCGCTGGACCGGATCGGCGACCTCGATCATATCGACGATGAGCTTGCAGCCGTAGTTACGTGCCGCCTCGGCGCACTCGCGAATGGTCGAGTCGGAGGCCGCGCCGAGCACGCCGACCACACCGGCGCCGGCCTTGGCCGCGTACTCGACCTCGGTGCGGCCGGCGTCCATCGTCTTCATGTCGGCCACGATGGTCTGGTCGGGGAACGCCGCCCTCAGCTCCCGGATCGCCCGCAGGCCCTCCGACTTAATCAGCGGAGTGCCGGCCTCGATCCAATCGGCGCCACCGGTGACTGCTTCGCGTGCCACCGAGACGGCTCGAGGGAGATCGACGAAGTCGAGGGCGACTTGCAGGATGGGTCGTTCGCTCGGCGTGCAGCCGGGCTGCGGGGCGCCAGTCACGGCGGCCTCACACGCCCAGCATCTGCACAACCAGGCGGCGTTCGCGCGGGCGTGCGTCGAAGTCAACGAAGACGATCTCCTGCCAGCGGCCGAGCGTCATCACTCCGTCCACGAAGGGAATCGTCAGCGACGGGCCGAGCAATCCGGCGCGCACGTGGGAGTGCCCGTTGCCGTCGCCGAGGTTCACGTTGTGCTGGTAGTGCTTCCCAGGTGGCACGATGGTGTCGAACAGCTTCTGCACGTCGGCTACCACACCCGGCTCGAACTCGATCGTCGTCACGGCGCCGGTGGCGCCGGGAGCGAATACGGTGAGTGTGCCATCGAGGAGTCCCGTGTGCGCCAGGGCGGCCTTCACCTGGTCGGTGATGCGCGCGATGTGGGCGTTACCGGGTGTCGCGAGCTCGATGTACTCGGTGACCACGCGGACAAGCCCCTCACGCTGTCGTGTGCGCGGCGCGCAGTCGGTGTTTACAGTCTCGTGCTTCATTCTCGATCCTCCGCTTCGTCTGCGGTCGCACGGTGTTCGCCCTCGACGGGCACGTTGTCTATGAGACGCACAGTACCGAGGCGCGCCGCGGCGACCAGGAGGCAGCCCCGGCGCGGTTCGGAGATCTGCGCGAAACTCTCGGGGTCCACGACGCTGGCGTACTCGAGCGCCAGGGTAGGACCGTCGCTGCCCGCGGCAAGCTCTGCCGCGACGATGCGGCGGACCTGAGCGCCGCTGGACCCATTGGCCGCCGCGGCCGCTCCCAACTCCAGAGCGTGGTGGAAGCGGGGCGCGAGCGCGCGCTGCTGCTCGCTCAGGTAGGCATTGCGCGAGCTCATGGCGAGGCCGTCGGCTTCACGATGGATCGGCAAGCCGACTACCCGTACTGGAATGTCGAGGTCGGCGACCATGCGCCGTACTACGGCCAGCTGTTGGGCGTCTTTCTGGCCGAGGAACAGCAGGTCGGGTTGGAGGATCATCAGAAGCTTGGCTACCACGGTGGCTACACCGTCGAAATGGCCGGGCCGGCTGGCGCCCTCGAACGTGTCGGTGAGCGGACCGGTGACGCGAATCGTGGTGGCGGCGCCTTCGCGGTACATCTCTGTGGCCGTCGGCACGAAAGTGATCGCTGTACCAGCCTCCTCGAGCAAGCGGAGGTCGCGTGCCTCGTCGCGAGGATAGCGGTCGTAGTCCTCGTGCGGGCCGAACTGCAGTGGATTGACGAAGATGGAGGCCGCCACGGCGGCACAGGCGGCGTCCGCGGCCTCGACGAGTGAGAGGTGGCCGGCGTGCAGTGCGCCCATAGTAGGTACCAGTCCAAGCGGGCGCGGTAGCTCGGCGACCGCCGCCCTGGTTTCCGCGATTGTCCGGCAGACCCTCATGTGATCTCTGGGCCTGGCGCGGTGAGGTGATCGGGGGAGCTGTCCAGGATGTGCCGGAGTGTCTGGACGGCCTCGTTGTCCAGGCGCGGCGCGGCGAGCGACAGCGCTTGGAGGGACAGTGCCCGGTAGGTGAGCTGAACGCGAGCCGGTTGCCGCTCGAGGAGCGAGAGATGCGCGCGAACCGTACCCACATCGCCCCGGGCGACGGGGCCGGTGAGAGCAGCTTGGGGCCCGCGCTCGACGATGTTGCGCAAACTCGTCGTCAGCAAGGGGCTCAGCAGCTGCACAGCCTGCTCGAGATCCGCGCTGTTCACGGCCTGCCGAAGGAGCTCGCTGGCCTGACTTTGGAGGGCGACGAACAGGTTGCTGGCTACGGTGGCGGCGAGGTGGTAGAGGGGTTTGGCGCTCTCAGGGACCAGGAACGCTTGTCCGCCGATGATGTTGACGAGCTGCTCGCCGAGCTGTCGCGCCGTCGCGCTCACCGCCGTGACGGCGATGGGAATTCCGTTGAGCCGCTGTGCTTCGCCCTCGCCGCCGGCGAACGTCTGCAGAGGATGCAGGCTCAGTACTTCCGCGCCGACGCGTTGCCACGGCTCCAGCGTGTTCAGGTCGCAAAGGCCGCTGCAGTGCACCACCGCCACGTGACCGCGTGACTGGGAAGCCATCGTCGCGGTCTGCCCAGCTACGGCGGCGATGGCATCGTCGGGGACGGTGAGCCAGAGCACTTTGGTCGCCGCGCCAGTAGCGAGTGTTGCGGCGACCGCCGATGTGGAGTCCAGGAAGGGTGGAGAGGTGGCTCTGTCCTCAGAGCCGGCGCACCTGACGCCTACGGCCACCACTGATTGCCCGCTGGCGTTGAGGGCCGCGAGCAGGGCTGAGCCCAGCCTACCTGGCCCGATTACGCAGTGTGCCACGATTCCTCGTTGTGAGGTCCTCAAGCCCCGGCCCTCCTGGGCTCAGGTCCGACTGGTGGAGTCGGTACCCTGCCGGCCCTTGGCCTGACCATGCTGTGGTGAAGCACCGCGTCTCTCGCATCGCTGAGAGCGCAGCTTTCGACTCACAGTGTACCTCACCATGCGCTCTTTCATCCCCGGACATTTCGTAGCATCGTGACTGCGCCGTCTGGCCGACCGGTCGGCTGATTCCGCCGTTGGCGTTGAGCCCGCGGGATCTCTCTGCCTTGCCGCGAGGGCACGGACTGCCTCTCGCCCGGTGGTAAACTACGTCCATGCCCATTTACGAGTTTGTCTGTCAGCAGTGCGACTGTGAATTCGAGGAACTGGTTCGCGAGGGCCAAGTAGTACACTGTCCGGCCTGTTCCTCCGATCATGTCAGGCGGCTGCTCTCGCGGTTCGCCGTCCATTCCTCCGGCGTTCGCAGCGCGGGGGGAGGCAAGAGCTGCTCATCCTGCTCCAGCGCTCACTGTGCAACCTGCCACTAGCCCAGAGAGAGCTGCCGCGCTCAAACACCTCTGCGCGCAAGTAGAGGTGTGCACGGGCTGCCGGTTGCACAGCACGCGGACCCGGGCGGTGTGTGGAGACGGAGACCCGGGGGCGCGGCTCATGTTCGTAGGCGAGGCACCGGGCTACCATGAAGACAAGCAAGGCCGGCCGTTCGTGGGCGCCGCCGGCAAGCTATTGGACGAGCTTCTGGCCTCGATTAACCTGCGGCGAGACCAGGTCTATATCGCTAATGTGCTGAAGTCGAGACCGCCGAACAACCGCGATCCCCAGGCCGACGAGATCGAAGCCTGTACGCCCTATCTGGTCACGCAGATCGAGATCATCCGACCCAGGGTAATCTGCTCGCTGGGCAACTTCGCCACCAAGTTCCTCTCCGAGTCGCCGATGGGCATCTCGCGCGCACATGGGCACCCGCAGCGGCGACAGATCGGTGATCACGTCTATACGCTGTATCCGATGTACCATCCGGCGGCGGCGCTGTACACGCCCTCCATGTTGGACACGCTGCGAGCGGATTTCCAGCGTCTGCCACGCCTGCTGGAGCATTCGCAGGCAGACGCAGCACCTCTTCCCGGCCGACGCGAGGAGCAAGACTGCGCGCCGACGACGTCGCGTGGCGAAAGCCAGTCACCGTTGTCAGACGCGGAGCACGACTCTCGTCGCGACTCCGCCGCCGGTGGAGCGTTCGAACAGCTTGTGCCGGACGGGCAGCTCGGCTTGTTCTAGCCATGATTCACGTTGCTCTGCCCTCTCCGGCTGCGACCGCGAGCTTCGGGCGTGCCTTGGCGGACTGTCTGAGTCCGCCGGCCCTCGTAACGCTCGCCGGCGAGCTTGGCACGGGAAAAACGGCGTTGGTGCGCGCTGTGTTCCGGCGATTGGGAGTGCGTGAACAGGTGGTGAGTCCCTCGTTTACCATCGCTCAGAGTTACTACGGCAACGGTGGCGTGTGCCTGCACCATCTGGACTTGTACAGACTCTCGCCGGGCGACGACGCGACGCTGTTCCCTTGGGAGGACTACGTGGGCGCGGGGGCCATTACGTTCGTGGAGTGGCCAGAGGCGGCAGACCGCCAGTTGCCGCCCGCGGACGTCTGTATCCGGCTATACCACGAGGAGCGTCGCAGCCGCCGCGCCGAGATCTCCGCGTGCGCGAGCGTTGAGGCTGAGCTTCTCTCGCGGTTACGTGCGGCGGATCTCGACGCGCGAGCGGCTGTTTCGGCCGTACGGGGCCAGGAGGTGTAACCCGTGATCCTCGCCTTGGAGACCGCGAGCGCCGCCTGTTCCGTTGCCGTCGGCGATCCTGACGGACGTCTGCTGGCGGAGATCACGGCGCCGCGCGGTCCGGCGCACACGCAGCGCCTGCTTCCAGATGTCCACCACGCCTTGACGATAGCCGGAGTGGACGTGGCTGAGGTACACACCGTTGTAGTGGGTATTGGCCCCGGTACGTTCACTGGCTTGCGCATTGGCGTGGCCACCGCGCGGGCGCTGGCGCAAGCCCTCGGCGCTCGCCTTGGCGGCGTACCGACCATCGCCGCCCTGGCCCTGGCGCTGGCGGATGGCGATGCGGTCACCCGGGCGGCGTGGCTGGTACCGCTGATCGACGGCAAGCGAGGAGAGGTCTTCGCCGCCTGCTATAGCCGGACGGTGGATTTCGGCGTCTGCGAATCCGCGGCGGGCGGCATCGCATCGTGTCTCGAGGTGGTTCGTGATGTCGCCGCGGTTCCGGCGGCTCAACTCCAGGAGTTCCTGTCGGCGTGGCCAGCGGCGATCGTGGGCGGCGATGGCGCGTACCTGTATGCTCACGCGTTGCCCACCAGCGCGCATTTCGCTCGCGGGGTGGAGCACGCTACGGCGGCGATGCTGCTGCGCGCCTGGTCCCGTGGCGTACCGGGCACTGTCGAGGATGCGGATGCGGTCCTGCCTATCTACGGGCGGGCGCCAGATGCCGCACGCTGGCTCGAAAAAACCGTCGCCGCGCGGGAGGCTGGCGCGTGAGTCGGGCGATCCGGCCAATGGTGCCGCGTGATCTCTCGCAGGTGTGCGCCATCGAGCGTGATGTGTACACGCACGAGTGGTCCCTGTCGCTCTTCGAGCAGGAGCTTCAGCGGGATACGTCCATCGCTCTCGTATGCGAGGACGGCGGCAGAGTGGTTGGGTACCTGGTCGCCGACATGTTCGTGGACGTGTGGCATGTGATGAACGTGGCCGTACACTACGGTTACCGCAGGATGCACGTGGCATCTGATCTGCTGGGTGCCTATTTCGACATCACGGAACGCCGCGCGCATCGCGGGCACACCCTGGAAGTACGGGCCTCCAACCAGGCGGCGATCGATCTCTACCGAAGCTACGGTTTCGTAGGCACGGGGATACGGCCGCGCTACTACGAAGACAACAGCGAGGATGCGCTCATCATGTGGAAAGATTGGGACGGAGACACGGCGTGACCGGTCTGCCCGCGAGCGGGCATGGCACGTTGCTGTGCATCGAGACTTCCTGTGACGACACGAGCGCGGCGGTAGTACGCGACGGCCGCGTCCTCTCCTCGGTGGTGAGCTCACAACACGACTTGCACGCCGCGTTCGGCGGCATTGTGCCGGAAGTGGCGTCGCGGCGGCATACCGAGTTGTTACCGGCGGTGGTAAACGAAGCCCTGCGCGAGGCGCGGGCGGACTGGCACGGCATCGCTGGTGTGGCGGTCACCGTCGGCCCTGGTCTCATCGGCGCGCTGCTCGTTGGTCTCGCGGGCGCCAAAGCCATCGCCTATGCGCGCCGACTGCCGTTGGTCCCCGTCAACCACCTTCAGGGTCACGTGGCCGCGGTCTACGCGGAAGAGCTCGCTCTGCCGTCTGGGCTGGCCCAATTGCCGGCGCCGGCGAAGCCGCCTTTCGTCTGTCTCATCGCCAGCGGTGGGCACACCACGGTGGTGATCGTAGAAGAGGGAGTGCGGTATCGGGTCGCGGGCCGCACCCTAGACGATGCCGCCGGTGAGGCGTTCGACAAGGGTGCCCGGTTGCTGGGCCTGCCCTACCCAGGGGGCCTGGAGCTCGATCGCCTCGCGGTTGAGGGCACCGCTGGAGCAGTCCGCTTTCCACGCGCGGTGCCGCGTGGGCCAGACTTCAGCTTCAGTGGCCTCAAGACGGCGCTGCTGTACTACGTGCGTGAGCACAGTGAGGCCGATGTGGCGGCCCGGCGTGCCGACATCGCCGCTGGCTACCAGGCGGCGATCGTGCGGCAGTTGGTGGACAAGACGCTGGACTGTGCGCAGCGTGAGGGGCTCAAGACTATCGCCGTAGCTGGCGGGGTCGCGGCCAACTCGGCCTTGCGACAGCGTTTGACGGCGGAGTGCGAGCGGCGGGGGATGCGTGTGCACTTGCCGCCGCTCGCGTTGTGTACCGACAATGCCGCCATGGTCGGTCTGGCCGCGGCACACCTTCCGGCGCTGGAGTGGCCTCTCTACCTCGGCTTGGATGCTTATGCAGCCGCGGCGGCCCTCGGCTCAGGCGTACCGCGTACGGTGAGCGGGTCGCGCCGGGTCGCTCGTCACGTGGTCTGCTGATAAACTATGCACTATGATCGAGACTGAAGCGCTCGGCTCAGAGGATGCTCGCCGCTCTACCCTCGATGGTCCCCAAACGGCCGCCCAGCTCTTTGTGCGCTGTCTGGAGAACGAGGGAGTGGAATACGTATTCGGCATTCCTGGCGAGGAGACACTGGATGTAAGCGAGGCGCTGGAAGCCTCGGAACAGATCGAGTTCATCCCCGTCCGCCACGAGCAAGGTGCGGCCTTCATGGCCGACGGCTACGGGCGTCTCACCGGCCGTCCTGGCGTATGTCTGGCCACGCTGGGACCCGGCGCCACCAATCTCGCCACCGGCATCGCCGACGCCACGCTAGACCATGCGCCCATGGTGGCGCTCACGGGTCAGGTGGGCCTCTCTAGCATGCACAAAGAGACTCATCAGTACGTCGACATCGTCGACATGTTCAAGCCGATGACCAAGTGGAACGCGCGTGTGCACGATTCGCGCATCATCTCGGAGGCCGTGCGCAAGGCGTTCTCGGTCGCGGTGGCGGAAAAGCCAGGCGCCACGCATCTCGAGTTGCCCGCCGACGTCATGGCGTGGCCTACCGAGGGCGTGCCGCTGCATCGTCCTCCGGCCGCTGTTATGGAGCCTGACCAGGGTGCGTTGCAGCGGGCGGCCGAGCTCCTGCAATCGGCGAAACGCCCGGTCGTGCTGGCCGGCAACGGAGTAGTCCGTCAGGGGGCGGCGTTGGCCCTCCGTGACTTCTGCCGGCGAACTGGTCTGCGGGTGATCACCACCTTCATGGGCAAGGGTGTCATCGACGCCGCCGACGAGCATTTCCTGTTCACGGCCGGTCTGCGGGCACAGAACTACCCGCAAGGCATCATGGGACGTGCCGATCTCATGGTCTGCATCGGGTACGACCTCGTGGAATGGGCACCCGCGGCCTGGAACCCGGACGGCAAGCTCAAGATCCTCTGCATCGATACCGCTCCACCGGAGATCGACGCGCACTACGTGCCCGAGGTCGAGCTGATCGGCAACATCAATCACGTGCTCAACCAGCTCGGCTGCATGCTGTGGAACAAGCCGTTGGCGAGCTTCAAAACGCCCTCGTACCACAAGGCCTTCGGCAGAGTCATGCAGGTGGGCGACGACAACGACTTCCCGATCAAGCCACAGCGGGTGTTGCACGATCTGCGCAGGGTGCTCGCCCCGGAAGACATCTTGGTGAGTGACGTGGGAGCACATAAGCTCTGGGTGTCGCGTTTCTGGGAGGCGCGCGAACCGAACACGGTGCTCATCTCCAACGGCTTCGCCGCCATGGGCTTCGGCCTGCCGGCGGCTATGGCGGCGAGCCTCGCCATGCGTGGACGGCGCAAGGTGGTGGCGATCGTCGGCGACGGCGGCTTCATGATGACCATGGCCGAGCTGGAGACGGCACGGCGGCTCAAGTTGCCGCTCGTCATCATTCTCTGGAGCGACGGAGCCTTCGGCCTCATCGAGATACATCAGAAACGTCGCTTTGGGCGCGTCATGGGCACTCGTTGGGAGAACCCCGACTTTCTGGCCCTGGCGCGCGCCTACGGCATCGAGGGGGTGCGCATCGCTTCCGCCGGCGAGCTCGCTGGTGTGCTCGAGCGCGCCCTCAAGGCCGACGGCCCTGTGCTGATCGACGTCCCCATCGACTACGCCGAAAACGAGAAGCTGAGCATCGACCTCTGGAAGCTGGTGCCAACCGTCATCGAGTGACGCCGGCGGCCGCGGTCGATGGACTCTCCGCGGTGGCCGCGATCAACGGCGTCCGCTGAACGAAGAGGGCGGTCGGCGAGGGCAGAAAAGGCGCGGCGCCGCACACAGCCCGTGGGTCGGCGCTACCCCTCCAGCATAATGGTCACCGGACCATCGTTGACCAGCTCCACACACATGTGCGCGCCGAACGTACCCGTCCGCACCGGCACGCTGGCGGCGCGCAGGGCGTCGATGAAGACGGTGTAGAGGCGCTCGCCGTGCTCTGGTCCCGCCGCCTCGGTAAAGCTAGGGCGGTTCCCTCTCCGTGCGTCCGCATAGAGGGTGAACTGCGAGACGGCGAGCACGGCGCCGCCAACGTCGGCGAGAGCGAGGTTCATGAGACCCGCCTGGTCGTCGAAAATACGCAGACGGGTCGTTTTCGCCGCGAGGCGCGCGGCGGTCTGCTCCGTGTCGCCGTGTGCCACGCCGACCAGACAGAGCAGACCTCTGCCGATAGCTCCGACCTCCTGGTCAGCTACGGTGACGCGAGCGCTGGATACTCTCTGGATCAAGATTCGCATGAACGTATTGTACGCTGTTGGCACTCTCGCCAAGTGAGTGCTGAAGGGACCGACTCCGTGTTTGACAGGTGGGCGTCGTGGCCATACCATACCGGACCGCGACGAAAGTGGCACTCTCAACTCGAGAGTGCCAGCCAGCACATCCATGGATGCAAGGAGGGTAGCTGAATGAAACTGAAGCCGCTCGAAGACCGCGTCGTCGTCAAGGCCGTGGAGGAAGAGGAGAAGACGGCCAGCGGCATCGTGCTCCCCGACACCGCCAAGGAGAAGCCTATGAAGGGCGAGGTCCTCGCGGTCGGTCAGGGGAAGTGGGACGAGGACGGCCAGAAGCGCATTCCCGTGGACGTCAAGGTCGGCGATAAGGTGATCTACGGCAAGTACTCGGGCACCGAGTACAAGACGCCGGAGGGCGACGAAGTGCTCATCCTGCGTGCCAGCGAGATCCTCGCCATCATCGAGTAGGAAGGAAGGAGGCTGATCTAGCGTGGCCAAAGAACTCAAGTATGCCGACGAGGCGCGACGCGCTCTTGAGCGCGGTGTGAATGCGCTCGCCGATGCCGTGAAGATTACACTCGGCCCTAAGGGCCGGTACGTGGTGCTTGACAAGAAGTTCGGCGCCCCCACCGTCACCAACGACGGTGTGACCATCGCTCGTGAGATCGAGCTTGAAGATGTTTTCGAGAACCAGGGTGCGCAGCTGGTTCGTGAGGTCGCCACGAAGACCAACGACATCGCTGGCGACGGCACCACCACCGCGACGCTCCTCGCGCAGGCGATCGTCCGCGAGGGTCTGCGCAATGTGGCCGCAGGCGCCAATCCGATGGCCATCAAGCACGGCATCGAGGCCGCTGTCGACGAGGCCGTCGCTGCCATCAAGTCGCAGTCGCGCGAGATCGAGGGCAAAGAAGACATCGCTCGCGTGGCCACCATCTCGGCCCGCGATCGCGCCGTCGGCGATGTGATCGCCGATGCCATCGAGAAGGTCGGCAAGGACGGCGTGGTCAACGTCGAGGAGAGCAACACCTTCGGTTTCGACCTCGAGTTCACCGAGGGCATGCAGTTCGACAAGGGGTACCTCAGCCCGTACATGATCACCGACACCGAGCGCATGGAAGCCGTGCTCGAGGATCCGTATATTCTGATCGCCAATCAGAAGATCGGCGCGGTGCAGGACCTGCTTCCCGTGCTCGAGAAGGTCATTCAGCAGGGTAGGCAGATCCTGATCGTCGCCGAGGACGTCGAGGGCGAGGCGCTCGCCACTCTCGTGGTCAACAAGCTGCGCGGCACGTTCACCAGCGTCGCCGTCAAGGCTCCCGGCTTCGGCGATCGCCGCAAGCGCATGCTCGAGGACATCGCCATCCTCGCTGGCGGCGAGGTTATCACCGAGGAGATGGGCCTCAAGCTCGAGAACACGCAGCTCGGTCAGCTCGGCCGTGCCCGCAAGGTGGTCGTGACCAAGGACAACACGACCATCATCGATGGTGCTGGCGACACGGAGCAGATCAAGGGCCGCATCAAGCAGATCAAGAGCGAGATCGAGACCACCGACAGCGACTTCGACCGTGAGAAGCTGCAGGAGCGCCTGGCCAAGCTCGCCGGCGGCGTGGCCGTCATCAAGGTCGGCGCGGCGACCGAGGTAGAGCTGAAGGAGACCAAGCACCGGGTCGAGGACGCGCTGAACGCTACGCGGGCCGCGCTCGAAGAGGGTATTGTGCCCGGCGGCGGTGTCGTGCTGGTAAACGCCATTCCGGCCGTCAAGGTCGAGGGCGACGACGCCGACTTCAAGACCGGCAAGGCCATCGTGGCGCGCGCGCTCGAGGAGCCGCTTCGCCAGATCGCGGCTAACGCTGGCATGGAAGGCTCGGTTGTGGTCAATAAGGTGAAGGACCTGGAGAAGGGCATCGGCTACAACGCCGAGACCGATGTCTACGAAGACATGGTGCATGCGGGCATCATCGATCCCGCCATGGTCACCCGGTCCGCGCTGCAGAATGCGGCCTCGATCGCCAAGAACATCCTGACCACCGAGTGCATCGTGGCCGACAAGCCTGAGCCGGAGAAAGCCGCGCCAGGTGGAGGCATGCCTCCGGGCATGATGTAAGCCGGAAGGACAACGCGTACCGCTGCGCCAGGGCGGCAGATGCTCCAGCTCGGGCGCGACGAGAGCTATGGGGCGGCCGTACGGCCGCCCCATAGCGTTTCTTCATCTGTCTCTACGGCATATGCTGTGCGAATCGTCGGATGCACATGGCGTGGTGGGCGAGAGACAGGGGTGTGGCCCGATGGGCTATGAGGCGCAGCCGAATCCGCATCGGCTCATTGTGACGGGGCCGCTTCGCGACGCGCTGTACGAACGCTTTGCACGTCTCTACAACGGTCGTGTCGATGTGGAGGTCGTGAAGGATCGTCGGTATGCGGACCGCCGTGGAACGACGCGTGCGGTGGTGCGGGATCGCCGGCGAGGTAGCGATCGGCGTTGGCGCACGCCAGACTGGGTGTTCCCGCCGGAGATCGCCTGATGCCCGATGCCGTGGGGACTGTCGATCGGATATCATCGAGCTGTTCATCCCTTCTCCTTTGTTGACCCCGGAGGTAGCTGCGCATGTTGTTGATGGGTGAATCGATCAACGGGACGCGCCGGCAAGTCGGAGAGGCCATCCAGGCGCGCGATGCGGATTTCATCAAGCAGCTTGCGCTCGACCAGGTCAACGCGGGGGCGAGGGTCCTCGACGTCAACGGAGGGGTCGCGGGCGGTAACGAGACCGACGACCTCCTCTGGCTGATCGAGGTGGTACGTGGGGTTACCGATACGCAGCTCATGATTGACTCGGCTAGCCCGGAAGCTCTGGCTGCCGGCGTAGAGGCGGCTTTGGCGAACGGTGGCGCCACGCCGCTCATCAACTCGATCAGCGGCGAGCAGTCGCGCATCGACGTCGTCATTCCGTTGGTGGAGCAGTACAGATGCCCCGTCGTCGGCCTCTGTCTGAGCGACGAGGGAATCCCCTCGACGGCCGAGGGCCGTCTCGCGGTGGCCGAGCGCCTCGTCAATCTGGTGACCGCCGCTGGATTGCCCTCGGAGGATCTGTGGATTGATCCCCTCGTCCTCGCCATCTCCGCGGATACGCAAGCGGCGCTGGTGAGCATGGGCACCTTGAAGCTCGTCAAGGAACGTCTCCCCGTACGCACCACCGCCGGCCTCAGTAACGTCAGCTTTGGCCTGCCGAACCGTGCGCTCCTGAATCGCACGTTCGTGGCCATGTGCGCGGGTATCGGCATCGACGGCATCATCGTGGATGTACGAGACAAGCAGATGATGGCTACTGTCCGGGCCATCGAGGCGTTGCGCGGCGAAGACGCCTACTGCGGTGGCTACCTGAAGTGTCATCGTCAAGGGCTCCTGGAGGCGCGAGACTGAAGGGCAGCAGTGGCCGCCGACGCAGCGCTTCGGCTCGTCCGGCGCGGTGTGTCACGTATGAGCATGGCGGCCATAGGGGCGCGCTCGACGTGGACGTGGAGCGTCTCTCCAGTCACATGTCCCGTCGACTCCGGCCGCTCAGCCGTGTGCCGCTGAACGGTCGGAGGCAACGACTGCTCAGTCAGCCTGTCCACGGACTCGCGTTCTTTTTGGACATCGTGTAATGTCCTATTCGTCAAGGGGGAGGCAGAGGGGACATGATCACTGTACAGGACATTTTGGACATCCCAGACCTCAATCTGCGGTTGCTGGCAGGTGCCAAGGCGACCAGCAACCCGGTACGCTGGGTGCACATCGCGGAGGTTCCCGACCCGACACAGTGGCTTAAGGGCGGCGAGCTGTTGTTGACCACGGGGTACGGTTTGACGGGCCCCAAAGAGCGCATCCTGAGTGGCCTGAAGCGCCTCATCGACCATAATCTGTCTGGCTTGGGCTTGGGTGTGGGCTTCAGTTTCGACGAAGTGCCCGCGGAGATGATCGAGATGGCGGAGGAGCACAACTTCCCCCTGTTCGAGATCCCCTACAGCATCCCGTTCATCGCCATCACTGAGGCTGTCTCGTCGAAGATCGTCAATGAGCAGTACTCGCTGCTCCAGCGCAGCTTGGCGGTGCACGAGAAGCTCACCAAGATCGTACTTGAGGAAAAGGGGCTCGACGCTATCCTGTCGACGCTCTCGGCGCTCGTTGGCTGCGCGGCTGTGCTGTTCGATTTCCACGGTCTGGTGCTCTGTGAGACCTCGTACCGGCGGAAGCTGCCCAGCGGTCTGATTACCGATCTCTGGAGGCAGATATCCGACCGGCGGGCGAGCAGGCAGGATTTCTCCGTGGGGCTCGACGGCTTCGGCGGTGGCGTGCAGGTATACCCGGTAGTCGCCTCTCACCGCATCGGGGCTTTCCTCGCTGTCGTCAAAGACAGTGGCGATTTCTCGGACTACGACCGCATCATCCTGCACCACGTGGTCACTGTTACGGCGCTCGAGCTGGTGAAAAAGAAGGCGGTGGCGGAGACCGAGAAGCGCCTGGCGGGCGATTTCTTCGACGAGCTCATCGCCAGCGATCTCTACGAAGAGGAGATCGCTCGCCGACTCGCCTTCTTCGGGCTCGATCCCGAGGCCGAGCACCTCATCATGCTGGTCGACATCGACGGCCTCAAGGCGTTTCGCGAGGGCGAGCGCGAGGAAGCGATCGTGCTCGACATCAAGGAACGTCTGCATTGGGCGGTCGACGAGTTCCTCGCCAAACGATCGTGTGCTTTCATCTCCGCTTCTCGCAGCGACTCGATCGTGGTGCTGGTGCAACTCGGACTGGGGATCTCGGCTGGCATCATGCCGCTCGCGCAAGAGCTGCATGCCACGGTCGCCGAGATGCTTCCGGAGATCGGCGTATCCATCGGCCTCGGCAGGCCGCACAAACTGCTCGTCGATCTGCGGCAGAGCTACTACGAGGCGCACTACGCGATCAAGATCCGCAAGCTCAAAGGAGATTCTCGGGTCATCGCGAGCTTCGACGACCTTGGGTCGTACGGCCTGCTCCTCGGGCTGCAGGACACGCTGTCGCTCGAGGTCTTCTACGACAGCGTCCTCGGTGCACTGCGGGAGTACGACGAGGAGAGTTCCAGCGACTTGGTGAAGAGCCTCGCCTACTTCCTCGAGGCCAACGGCCACTGGGGAGACGCTGCCGAGCGTCTCTACGTCCATCGGCACACGCTTCGCTATCGAATGAAGCGTGTGGAAGAGATCACAGGGCGGAGTCTGGACTCGGCGCAAGACCGCATGGAGTTCTGGCTCGCGCTCAAGGCGCGGGAACTCATCGACCAGGCGGCGAAGAAGCCGAAGATGCTGCGCGATACCTGAGGCGGTCTTCAGGGCACGATCAGGAGGGGATGCCTCAGGATTCGGCATCGCTTTTGGCCGAACAACTCGCGTGATTCCTCACTGGCGGTGCGGGGTATGCGAACCCCCGGCAGCAACCCAGCGATTCCCGAAAGGATGTGACTGTTGAGTACCGCGCTCTTCGTTGGCCATGCACGACCTCCGGCGAACACGGTGACGGGGCAGCTCTACAGGGTTCTGAGCGTTGTGCTTGAGGTCGATCTGGTGACGGGCACCATCGTCGCTGCCGATGTGAGCGTCTCCTCGCCGGTCGTGCGCGATTTCCTCGTGCGCTTACTGGTGGGCAAGAGCCTCATGGGCGAACTCGGGACGATCACCCGAGACGTGGAACGCACGTACCACTCCGCCACGCAGAAGGCGGTGGTGCAAGCTCTCAACGACGCGGGCAACAAGTTCATGTCGTATTTCCTGAAGCAGGCCTCGTCATCCTTCGGCGACCTCTCACGATACTAACCCTGTTGCGGAATCCCATGGTATAGTGCATTGGCCTTCTGTCGCCGCGGCTGTGGCGACAGCGGCGTGTTCAGGCCTTCGCTGGCACAACGGCTGGGGTGTTCCCCACTGCTTCGCGCGGTGATCGTCCCCCGCCCGGCCGACGCAGCTGAACCGGACTCTTCGCACCTGCTCGATGTGGAGCGCGGAGGATCAGGTCGCATGTTGCTCGGTTGTTCGATCAGCTTTTGGCCTCGCCATCACCGAAGCAAGCCCCTGCGCCAGGGCAGGGGTTGCGGCCCTCTCTGCCCTCTGTCTCCTCTCTCCTGCCTCGAACGCGTTTGCGGTGTTGTATCCGGCGTTCCACTGCGTGTTCCCCGTGGCGTTCGGTTCGCATCCGCGGTGTTCCCCATCCCTTTCTCCCGGTCCTTTGTGTGCGCTCGTCGAAAGGGGGTGATGCTCAGCGCGCCACGAGTGGCGCCGTCGAGGGCGCCGTATGGCCATCCAGATCGTTACCCAGGAGGAGGCTGAATGCCCATGGCTGGCAAGTACGATCCGGTGATCGAGAAGATCCCGGCGCAGGACTCACGGCCGGAGGTTGTCATCAGGCAGGCCGGTGACGGGTTCATCCAGATGGAGTACTTCGCTACTCCGCGCTTCGATATGGTGGACTCGTTCCGCATCCAGACCATCGACAAGATCGTCAAAGAGAACGCACCCAAGGGGCTTATCGAAACCGTGCCCTCGCTGCGGGCGAACCTATTCCACTTCGATCCGGAGGTCTGCGACCGCCGTGCGCTCATCAAGGTGATCGAGGAGGCAGAGGCCAGCCTCGAGCACGTTGAGGACATCGAGTTCGATTCGCGGATCATCCGTCTACCCATTGCCTTCGAGGACAGCGAGACGAAGAAGGCAGTCGCGAAGTACGAGAAAGAAGTGCGGCCCGGCGCGCCCAATGTCATCAACGGCTACAACATCGAGTACATGGCCCTGGTCAACGGCTGTTCGGTGCAGACCGTCAAAGACGCGGTGACCAAGACCGATTGGTTCGACAGCGGGAACGGCTTCTGGCCGGGTGGCGGCTTCTTCTGGCCCCTCGATCCGCGCTACGCACTCGTCGTGCCCAAGTACAATCCGCCGCGTACGTGGACCCCGGAGGGAACGGTCGGCATCGGCGGTCCCTGCCTCTTCGTCTATACGACGCCCACCGGCGGCGGCTACCAGCTTTTCGGCCGCAGCATCCCGGTCTTCCAGTTCGCTCAGAAGCACCCGATGTTCAAGGACGGCCCCACGCTGTTCCGCGCCGGCGACCGCCTGAAGTTCCACGAGGTTTCAGAGGAAGAGGTGGTGGAGGTCTACAGCCACGTTCACGGGCCGCAGTACGACTACGAGTACGACATCACCGAGGACGTCTTCAAGGTCAAGGACTACCTCGACTTCCGCAACCAGCCTGAGGTGCAGGAGGGTGCCCGCAAGTTCCAGGAGGCACAGGCCGAGGCCGTCAAGACCGCTCCAAAGCTGTGACCGTCAACCTGATGATTGGAGGATGAAGCGATGCTGAAAGTCATCAAGGGAGGCATCGAGAGCGTTGTGGAGGACTGGCCAGGTCGCGTGGGCTACCTGGATAACGGTATGGCTTCCTCGGGGGCGTTCGACCCGGTTGCGCTCGGTCTCGGCAACGTGTGCGTCGGAAATCCCTCGGGCGAGGCCGGCATTGAGATCGCTGGCGGGTACTTCGAGGCAAGCTTCGAGGACGACGCCGTGATCGCCGTCACCGGCAGCGACATGAAAGCGACGGTCAACGACCAGCCGATCCCGATGTACGAGGCGGTGAAAGTCAACAAGGGCGACGTGATCAAGTTCTCGCACTTTGGCGAGTTCGGCTTCCGCGGCTACCTAACCGTCGCCGGCGGCATCGACGTGCCCGTCTATCTGGGGAGCAAGTCGACCTGCATCTTCGGCAGCTACGGCGGGTTCGAGGGCCGCAAGCTGCAGCCGGGCGACGAAGTGAAGATCGGCACACCATCCGCAAGCCTGGACGCCCTCGCCGGCCGCAAGATCAGGGGCGACAAGCGGCCGCGGATGGAGCGCGACTGGCAGCTGCGGTCCATCGTGGGCCCTCAGGCCTACCCCGATTACGTGACCGAGCAGGGTATGGACAGCCTCTTTGGCAAGCCCTACAAGGTGTCGCTGACCTCTAACCGCTCCGCCTACCGCGTCGCCGAGATCGACCCGGAGACCTTCTTCGCCCGACCGGACGGCGGCGTCGGCGGCAGCCACCCGTCCAACATCCTCGACAACGCCTACGCGATTCGCGGGACGATGAACGTGTGCGGCAACACGCCGATCCTGCTGATCGCCGACGGCCCCACCCTGGGCGGCTACATGAACCCCCTCCAGGTTATCCAGGCCGACCTGTGGAAGATCGGCCAGGGCACGCCGGGACGCGACAACTTCGTCTTCGTCCAGAGCACGCCCGAGGAGGCCATCGAGGCACGCAGGTCGATGCGTGAGTGGCTGAGCGAGGCGTCTCTCGCCTGAGCACCGGTCTGTTCACGCGTCTGAGAGGTGAAGAACGTATGGACATCAACGTCGACATGGGAGAGAGCTTCGGTCGCTACACCCTCGGCAACGATGAGGGCATCATGCAGGCGGGAGCCACCTCCGCGAACATCGCCACCTGCTTCCACGCCGGCGACCCCACGGTACTGGTGCGTACGGTGAAGTGGGCCAAACAGTACGGCGTGGCGGTTGGGGCGCATACGGGCCTGCCAGACAAGCAGGGTTTCGGTCGTCGGCGCATGGACATTACGGCCGATGAGCTGGTCGCCGACACGCTCTACCAGATCGGCGCCATCGCTGCCGTGTGCAAGGTTGTCGGCGTGCCTCTGCAGCACGTCAAGCCGCACGGCATCCTCTACCGCATGGTCTCCGAGGACGAGAAGTACATCGACGCGTTCCTCGACGCCGTCGCCGCGTACGACGAGAACCTGTGGATCATGATCCCGCGCTCCACCCCGATCTACGACAGGGGCGTTGCCAAGGGTCTAAAGATGGCCGGCGAGGCGCTCATCGACCTTGGTTACGACGATGAGGGCAACTGGGTGATCGAGCGGGTCAAGGTGGAGCGTTCGGCGCAGGACGTGGCCAACAGGGCTGTGGGGGTCGCAAAGGAAGGCAAGATCGACACAGTGAGCGGCAAGCTCATCGACATCGAGGCGGTCACCGTGTGCTGCCACGGCGATGCTCCGAACGCGGTGGATGAAGTGAGGGCTGTGGCTCAGGCGCTCCGGGCGGCAGGGGTGCCCGTGGCGTCGCTGGGCGCCTAGGGAGAGTTGGCGACCTTCATGAAAGCGTGAAAGCAACGGAAGAAGGAGTAAGCAGGTGGATGCAACTATCACTGCCCATATGCCGGGTCTGGTAGCTCGGGTTGTGGTCGACGAGGGCGATCAGGTGGTCAGGGGCCAGGAGGTCGCTGTCATCAACTGCATGAAAGCTGAGCTCTCCGTCGAGTCGAACGTTGACGGGAAAGTCAAGGAGATCCTCGTCAAGGAGTGGGACGAGATGGAGGTCGGTTCACCGATGTTGGTGGTTGAGAGCGCGTGACGGGAGGCGGGCCGCTGTATGATTAATAAAGTCCTCATTGCCAATAGAGGCGAGATCGTCCGTCGTGTTCTGCGCGCCTGCGGAGACCTCGGGCTGCGGACTGTCGCCGTGTATTCCGATGCCGACGCTGGTGCGTCGTACACGCGTCAGGCTGAAGAGGCGCTGCGCCTCGGGGAAGCGAATCCCGTGAAGAGCTACCTCAACCTCGAGGCGCTCGTCGGCGCTATTCAGCAGTCAAAGGCTGACGCTGTTCATCCTGGCTACGGCTTTCTCTCCGAGAACGCCGCTTTCGCGGAGGCGGTCGAGGGTGCTGGCGCGGTGTGGGTTGGTCCTCCCGCCTCCGTTCTGCGGGCTATCGAATCCAAATGCTTCTGTCGGGATATTGCCACTAAGGTGGGAGTGCCTGTAGTTCCTGGGTCGACCGAGGTTCTGGCGACGGTGGACGATGTGCTCGACGTCGCGCAGCGGCTGAACTACCCAATCCTGCTGAAACTGGATCGGGGTGGTGGCGGCAAGGGGATCGAGAAGGTCGAGCGGCCGGAGCAGGTGGAGGAGGTGTTCCAGCGGGTCCAGCGCATCGGCACCATGGCCTTCGGAAACCCCGACGTGTACGTCGAAGAGGTCATCGGAGAACCGCGTCACATTGAGGTGCAGTTCCTCGCCGATCATCACGGCAATGTGGTCTGCTTGGGCGAGCGCGAATGTTCCATCCAGCGGCGACATCAGAAGATCATCGAGGAGTCACCCTCGCCGGTGGTCTCTGCGCAGCAGCGCCAACAACTCACCGACTACGCCACCAAGCTCGCGAGGGGCATGGGGTATGTCGGTGCCGGCACCATGGAGTTCCTCCGTTCTGGGAGTGGCAACTTCTACTTCATGGAAGTCAACGCCCGACTCCAGGTCGAGCACCCGGTGTCTGAGTATGTGACCGGGCACGACATCGTGCAGTGGCAGCTGCGCATCGCTGGTGGAGATCGCCTGAGCTTCTCGCAGGCGGACGTGCAGCTCGAGGGGCATTCTATTGAGGCCCGCTGCTACGCGGAGGAGCCGGGGACCTTCCGCCCCTCTCCGGGCACGATTCGCGGGATTCGCTTCCCAACCACGGGGCGTCACCTGCGGGTTGATCACGCTCTGGAGGTCGGGGCGGTTGTCCCCCCGTATTACGATCCACTGATCGCCAAGGTGATCTCATGGGATGCGACTCGAGAACGGGCGATCGAACGTCTGGCGGCGGGGTTGTCCCAGTTCTCCATTCTCGGTCTCGCCACGAGTGTGCCGGTGAACCTGCTGATTCTGAGCAGCCAGGCCTACCGCACGGGCGATCTCCACACTGGATTTCTGGACGAGCTGTTCGCCGAGCACATCGACTGGTCTATGTACGAGCCTAAGATGTTCGTGGGGGAGTCGTAGCGGCCGAGTGCGAAAGGGCCAAGGCCGTTTTTCGATAGGGAGGAGACAATGGCAGACGCAAGTGCGCCAAAGATCGCCGACGCCGGCCCGGTCGGCTGGGTCGGGTACTCGATCGCGGTCTGGATGGCGTGGGTCTACCTGTGTGGGTACGTCGACCCGAGCGCCGGCATCTTCATGGCCGGTATCTCGGTTGCCTGCCTCATCGCCTACATGTTCGCCGCCGTCACCGAGATCATCCTCGGTAATGTCGCGGGTGGCTGCACCTGGGCGTACTTCGGCGCCTTCTTCGCCGGGGCGTCTATCTTCAACTACCTCGTCGGTTGGATGAACGGCAAGTACGCTTGGGAGGCCGACGGTCGCATCCAAGGGTGGATGTGGATCGTCCTCGGAGTGATCCTCATTCTCGAGACACCTATCTTCATGAAGTTCAGCAACGCCGCAGCGTGGATTTCCATCATCGGTGCTGACATCGGAATCGTGACGCTCTCGTTCGTCTTCTGGGGATACGGTGGTACGGCCCTCATGGATATCAGCGGCTGGGCGTTCTTCGTCGCCGGCGTGGGCGGCATCCTCAACGCCGCCGATGGCATTCTCCAAGGCGCCGGCTGGAAGCTGCCGCTCGGGCCGCCGATACTCGGGTCGCGAAAGTAGCCTGCGGGTCCTCCGCGCTCGAGTGTCGGGACACGGGAAGAAGGGGGCGGGGGGGGGGGGGTCCCCCCCCCCCCCCCCCCCCCCCTTCCGTACCCCGTCGTGAGTGATTGACGCTAGGGCGCGCCTTACGTATTGTCAACATATTGATCCGTCAAGAAGGTTGACAATGTCAGACCGTCGTACTACCCGCGACCTCGCGCTAGCGGCGCTGATGACGGCGCTCGTTGGCGTGGGTGCCTACCTCAGCATCCCCCTGTACGGAGGCATTCCGTTCACCCTGCAGGTGCTCTTCGTGCTGCTGGCGGGGCTTGTTCTGGGTTCCCGGTTGGCCATGCTGAGCATGATCGCCTACGTGCTCATCGGCCTCATCGCGCCGGTTTATGCTGGTGGCACCTCGGGCCTAGGGATTCTGTTTGGGCCTCCGGGTGGCTATATCTGGGGCTTCGTGGTGGCCGCGTGGCTGGTAGGGTTGCTGGTGGAGCGCACGGGCGTGCGGAGCGTTGCGGGGTACGCGATCGTCAGCCTTGCCGGCTTGATTCCCATCCATCTCCTCGGCGCGAGCTGGCTCGCGATCCAGCTGCACACCACCGGTTTCAACGTGGTCATTTGGGGTGGCGTCTTGCAGTTCTTGCCAGGTGATGTCCTCAAGGCGGTGGCGGCGGCGCTGGCTATGCGTTCGCTGGCGGCAACTCCCGTACACTTGCCGGCGCTCTCGGCGAGGCGGCGCTGATCCGGCGATAGCGGCGGGTTGGGAACAGCCACTGAGCTGTAGCACGCCGTGTCCGCGTCGGCTCGCGCGTGCCGCGGCTACCTCAGAAGGGCGCCACCGTCGACCGCGACCGTTGCGCCCGTCATGCTCGAGGAGGCGATGCAGAGCAGCACCGCGGCAGCCACATCGGCTGGGCTCACGAGGCTGCCGGATGGTATCGCCGACGCGGCGCGCAAGCTGGCGTCGCGATGGTCGTCGTCCGCTAGATCGACGGGGCCGGGCGACACCCCGCAGACACGGATGCCTTCCTGTGTCCAGGCCTTTGCCAGCACGCGTATGACCATCGTCTGGGCAGCTTTCGCTGCGCAGTGAGCGGCGAACAAGGGCCACGGCTGTACCGCTGCCACGTCCGTCATGGCAACCACGACACCTCGTTCGGGCGCGCGCGACGTGCCTTCTTCCCGCGGCCGCGATGCGCGTGTGGTTTGCGCGGTGTCGGTGGTCTGCCCGAGGAACTGCTCGCGCGCGGCCTGGGCGACGAAGAGTAGGCCGCGCGCGATGACGTCCATGGACGCATCCCACTCGTCCTCTCCTATCGTCGCGGGCTCGCGCGCTGTGAACGGTCCGCTGGCGGCGAAGACGACCACGTCGAGGCCGCCGAGGTCGGATGCCGCTTGCGCCACGAGGTGGCGAGCGTCGACGCGCGTGGCCACGTCGCCGCGGACCGCCGCCGCCCGCCGCCCTAGGCGGAGGATCTCTTGCCGTGCGCTGTCTGCGGCCGCGGCTGACCGACTGGATACCGCCACGTGGGCGCCGCTACTGGCGAGGGAGAGGGCCAGCGCGTACCCGAGGCGGTGCGCTCCTCCTACGACGAGGCAACGGGAGTCCTCGATTCTCACGTAGTGCTCCTCCCCTTCGGGTGCCGTGCTCTGTCTCAAAGTACCGGCGAGCGGTGTGTCCTCGCGGCGCCGTTGCGTGGATCGAGCTCGGGATGTCGCAGCGGGACCCTCTGTGCAGCGGCCGTCTCGGATTGCTAGCCTATAGTAAGTACCCGTCGCAGGCGGATGCGACAGTGTAAGACAAGCGACAGAAGATCGGAGGATGGCCGTGGCGCGCATAGTGGATGCCACCGACAGGGCGCTTCTGGCGCGATTGATGGAAGACGGACGCGTGGCGCTCTCGAGGCTGGCGAAGCAGGTTGGCGTATCCCGTCCAACCGCGGCCACCCGCCTCCGCCTCCTGGCGGACAACGGGCTGTTGCGTGTCTGCGGTCTCGTTGATGTGCTCCAGATGCGGGGGCTTACGATGGCGCTTGTGGGGGTCACGGTAGACAGACACCAGCTCGATGAGAAGGTGGAGCAGATCGCAGCTCTGCGCGAGGTCACATGGGCGGCGGTCGTCACTGGTCGCTACGACATCATGGCGGAGGTGGTCACTGAAGAGGGAGTGAACGGTCTCTACGACTTTCTCAATACCTCGCTGCGTTCCGTCGGCGGCATTACGGCGAGCGAGATGTTCGTGGTGTTGGAGACGCGGAACAAGTGGATGCGCCTGCCAGCGGCCTTGCGCAGAGCGTGGCTCTGACGGTGACGCGGCTTCCGCGTCTGTGGGAGTGTCGTGCCGGTCTCTGCCACGTACCGGGGTACTCGTCGAGGTCGTGTCTCGCGCCGCCGTGCGCTCGTACGCTGGCGAGGGAGGCACAGGGGAGCGCCGGCAGCGATGTTGTCGTATGGGCAAGTCTGATGGCGTCAGCTTGTCGTATTGGGAAATCTAGACCCGTGTTGTGTTACCATTGCAAAGCTCCGCCAGTGCGGTCGGGGCCAGCAATTTAGCCGTGTTCCATCGGAGTTCTGTCACGAGGAGTGCAAAGATGATCGTGGGCATCCCGAAAGAGATCCTCGAGTACGAGAACAGGGTGGCTGCCCTGCCGGGCGAGGTGCGTACCTACGTGCAAATGGGTTACACGGTCCTGGTGGAGGCCGGAGCTGGTGAGGGTTCGCTTGCCTCGGACGATGAGTATCGGCAGGCGGGTGCGGAGATCGTGGCGGATGTTCAAGACCTGTTCGACCGCGTCGATGTGGTCCTCAAGGTCAAACAGCCCGAGGTGAACAAGAAGGCCGGCAAGAACGAGATCGACATGATGCGAGAGGGGACGGTGCTGGTCACCTTCTTGCACCCCGCGGCGCCGGCGAGTCACGAGAACGTCGTCAAGCTGCGCGAACGCAATATCACGTCGTTCACCATGGACGGCATTCCGCGCATTCCCCGGGCGCAGATAATGGATGCGCTCACGTCCATGAGCACCATCACCGGGTACAAGTCGGTCCTCATGGCCGCCTCCACCTATCCGAAGTTCATCCCTATGGTGGGCACGGCCATCGGCGCGACCAAGCCCGCTCGTGCGGTCGTGATCGGTACAGGCGTGGTCGGCCTGCAGGCGATCGCCACCGCGCGCAGGCTCGGGGCTCAGGTGCAGGCCATCGATATTCGGCCGGATGCACGCGCCGAGGCCGAGAGCCTGAGCGCCAAGGTCGCGGGGTTCGACGTGCCGAAGGAGCTGGCCGTGGCCGAGGGAGGGTATGCCAAGGCGCTCCCCGAGGAGTGGCTGCAGAAGGAGCGCGAGGTGCTCACCCCGATCCTGGCCCAGACAGACATCGTCATCGCCAGCGCGCTCGTGCCCGGAGAAGTAGCGCCTGCGCTGATCACCGAAGAGATGATCGCCGGTATGCAGGCGGGTTCCGTGATCGTCGACGTGGCTGTTGACCAGGGCGGTAACTGTGCCTGTACGGAGCCGGGCAAGCAGACAGTCGTCCGCGGTGTCCACGTCATCGGCGTTATGAACATTCCCGGTTCGGTACCGGTGCACGCCAGCTGGCTCTACGCGCAGAACATGCTGGAGTTCATCAAGAACCTCTTCCGGGACGGCCAACTGAATCTCGACGACGAGATCGTCAAGAGCACCCTCGTCACCCATCAGGGGACCATCTACCATCAAGGTTACCTGCACGCGGTAGGGGGCGTCTCCTGAGGATGACGAGAGGGGAGGAACGTTATGGTTGACCTGCTGGTCTTGGCAGGGGTGTTCGTCGTCTCGTTCGTCGTCGGGTTCCTGCTCATCTCGAAGGTCCCGCAGCGGCTGCACACCCCGCTGATGTCCATGACGAATGCGATCTCGGCCGTCACCATCCTGGGTGCCTTGTTGCTCTTCGCAGTCGATACGGGTGCGTTGGAGAGGTCCCTTGGCGGACTGGCTATCGTGATGGCCGCGTTCAACATGGTAGGGGGCTTCGCCGTCACGCGACGCATGCTCGGCATGTTCCGTCGCCGAGGTTAACCACACACCGTAGACATGCAAGCTGGCTCTCGACGAAAGGACTCTCGGGATGAGCTTCTTTGACGTGCTCATCGACGTTGCCATCATCATCCTTCTCATCGTCGGTATCGCGCAGTTCCGGGCGCCACGCGGGGCGAGGCTCGGTAACGGCATCGCCGCAGTCGCCCTCGCGGCGGCCATCGCCGTGGTGCTCGTACGCAACAACGTGGCCCCCTGGCCGCTGGTCGCGGGGACCTTCGTTGTCGGTGCCGCGCTGGGCATCTGGGTGGCCGTGCGTGTCACGATGATCCAGATCCCGGCGCTGGTTGCGTTTCAGCACGGTGCCGGCGGTGTGGCCGCGTTCTTGGTCGCTTTCGTAGAGCTCACGCGTACCACTGCCGAGCTGACCACTCTCGGTGTGGTGTCTGGTCTCGTCGGCCTGGTGGTCGGAGCTGCCACGTTCTCCGGGAGCCTGATCGCCAGCGGGAAGCTAGCCGGCAAGCTCAAACAGCGCCCCACGGTGCTGCCTGCGCACAACCTCGTTCTCCTCAGCCTGGCCCTCTTGGTCGTCGCCGCCGGTATCGGGGCAGGGCTCGCGAGTGGTGGCCTGGCGATTCTCATCCTTGCCCTGCTCGTGGCGCTCTCGACGACGCTCGGCGTAGTGTTCGCCGTGCGCATCGGCGGTGCCGATATGCCGGTCCTCATCTCGTTCCTGAACGCCACCGCGGGCGTTGCCGCCGCGTTCGTGGGAGTCGTCATTGAGAGCCGTTTGCTGATCGCCGCTGGCGCTACCGTTGCTTCCTCCGGATCGATTCTCACGGCGGTCATGTGCACCAGCATGAACCGTAGCTTGTTGAACGTGTTCGTCGGTATCAAGGCTGCAGCGACGCCGTCTCCCGGCGTTCCGAGCGCCGCCCCCGCGGCGCCGGCCGCGCCGGCGCGCGCCGACGATCCCCTCGCGCAGGCGGTGGCCGCCCTGCGGGAGGCCTCCTCGGTGATCGTCGTGCCCGGCTACGGTATGGCCCAGGCGCACGCCCAGTTCGCCGTGGTCGGCCTCGCCGAGGCGCTCGAGCGCCAGCACAAGCAGGTGCGCTTCGCCGTGCACCCCGTCGCCGGGCGTATGCCCGGCCACATGCACGTCCTGCTCGCCGAGGCCGAGGCCGACTACGAGAAGCTCTTCGAGATGAAGGACATCGCCGACGACTTCGCGACGACCGACGTGGTCCTCGTGGTCGGCGCCTGCGATGTGGTCAACCCCGCCGCCGTCGAGTCGCAGGGCACGCCGATCTCCGGCATGCCGATCCTGCCCGCCCACCAGGCCGGCAGGGTCATCGTCTGCAACCTCGACGAGAAGCCCGGCTACTCGGGCGTGCCCAACACTCTCTACGACAACGAGAAGGCGATCCTGCTCTTCGGCGACGCCAAGCAGACGGTCGGCGAGCTGCTCAGCGGCCTTGAGGCCGCCCCCGCGGCGCCGGCCGCGCCGGCGCTCGCCGACGATCCCCTCGCGCAGGCGGTGGCCGCCCTGCGGGAGGCCTCCTCGGTGATCGTCGTGCCCGGCTACGGTATGGCCCAGGCGCACGCCCAGTTCGCCGTGGTCGGCCTCGCCGAGGCGCTCGAGCGCCAGCACAAGCAGGTGCGCTTCGCCGTGCACCCCGTCGCCGGGCGTATGCCCGGCCACATGCACGTCCTGCTCGCCGAGGCCGAGGCCGACTACGAGAAGCTCTTCGAGATGAAGGACATCGCCGACGACTTCGCGACGACCGACGTGGTCCTCGTGGTCGGCGCCTGCGATGTGGTCAACCCCGCCGCCGTCGAGTCGCAGGGCACGCCGATCTCCGGCATGCCGATCCTGCCCGCCCACCAGGCCGGCAGGGTCATCGTCTGCAACCTCGACGAGAAGCCCGGCTACTCGGGCGTGCCCAACACTCTCTACGACAACGAGAAGGCGATCCTGCTCTTCGGCGACGCCAAGCAGACGGTCGGCGAGCTGCTCAGCGGCCTTGAGGCCGCCCCCGCGGCGCCGGCCGCGCCGGCGCGCGCCGACGGATAGGTTACGCGCGTCCCCTTCACCAGGCTGTACAACGCGGAGGCTCCCCCACGCCCGTTTGGCGATAGCGGGTGGGGGAGCCTTGTGGTTCAATGCGGCTATGTGTGCGGCCTTTCCCGAGCCTGAGTGCGGGCGGGCTGCACTATCCAAGGGAGTCGTGGTTGCATGCTGGCAGGCCGCGGCTTCGCTCTTCTTTCTGTAGGGGGAAAGGAGCCAACATGCCAGAACTACTCCGGGTCGACCTGTCTTCGCGCACGGTCAAACAGGAGACTCTCCCCGACGAGCTCGTGAGAGAGTACATCGGCGGCAAGGGGTTAGGGACCTATCTGCTCACACGTGAGGTGGGACCAGACGTCGATCCGCTGAGCTCACGAAACAAGATGGTCTTCTTGGTTGGGCCGTGCGGGGGGACCACGATGTTCGGGACAAACCGTTACGCGGCCTTTTTCGTCTCTCCCCTCACGGGAGGGTACTGCGAGAGTTACTCGGGTGGCGATGTAGCACCTCAGTTCGCCCGCACCGGCTACACCGCGGTCATCCTCGAGGGAGCCGCGGACAAGCCTGTGTACGTCGAGGTATCAGAGGCGGGAGCGACCATCCACTCTGCCGAGGATCTGTGGGGCCTGGATACCTATGAGGCCGAGGAGCGCATGGTTGCCAAGACCGGCGTGCCCAAGGCTCAGGCGTGCGTTATTGGCCCGGCCGGCGAGAAGCTCGTGCGGTTTGCCTGTGTGGAGAACAACAAGTGGCATAGCCTAGGTCGCGGAGGGCCGGGTGCGGTGCTCGGCTCGAAGAAGGTCAAGGGACTCGTCTTCCATGGCTCGAAGAAAGTCGCAGTGGCGCGTCCCGATGCCTTCCGGGCGCTCGTGAAAGACATGGCGGAGCGCAGCAAGGACGATCCCGGTGTAGCCGCGTACCGTCGCGGTGGAACCGTGAACATGGTGCGTACCCTGAACGGCGCGAACGCCTTCCCGGCGCGTTACTGGACGCGAGGGAACATCGAAGGATTCGAAGTCCTCACGGTGGAGCACATGCTGGAGCACTTCAGCACGAAGAACCAGGCGTGCCCGCCGTGCTTCATGCAGTGTGTGAAGCGCAACACCGTCCCCGCGGGGCATCGTCATGCCGGGCTAGTCGTCGACGGGCCCGAGTACGAGACGCTGTACGTGTTCGGTGGTCTCTGCGAGATCCTCGACTTCGGCGAGGTCATGTACCTCAACGACATCTGCGACCGGCTGGGCGTAGACACCATGACCGCGGGCAACCTGTGCGGTTTGGCGATCGAAGCGTGCCGCCGGGGTGTGCTGGATCTCGGCCTGGAGGCAGGAGATGCACAGGGCGTTGCCGATTTCCTCCTCATGATGATCAACCGTGAGGGTGTCGGTGATGTGTTCGCGGATGGCATTCTCAGAGTGGAGAAGGAGTTCGGCCTGGAAGGCATCGCCGTCCACGTGAAGGGGATGGAGCCCGCGGGCTACGATCCGCGCAAGCTCAAGGGCATGGGGCTCACCTTCGCGACCACGGCTCGTGGCGCGTGTCACTTGCGTACCACCTTCTACAAGGCGGAGCTGGCGGGCATGATCGATCCGGCCGTCGTCGAGGGGAAGGCCGAGATGCTGGTTGAGTGGGAGGACAGGCTCTGCATCATGGACACGCTGATCTACTGTCGTTTCTATCGCGACATGGTCCCATGGCCATACCTCACCGCTGTGGTTAACGCGACTATCGGCACGGACTACACGGTAGAGGACGTGAGGGCCATTGGGGCCAAGATCATCGCCATGAGTCACGAGTTCAACGCGGCGCGAGGCTTCGGCTTGGAGCAGGAGCGCCTGCCGGAATGGATTACCGGTCGACCGCAGGCGAACGACGCTAGCCTCACGCTGACGGCTGCCGAGATGGACGGCATGGTCAAAGATTACTACGCGGCGCGTGGATGGAGGATGCCCGTCGCCTGAACGAAGTGAGCTGGAGGGAGGCGGCGCGCCTGCAGGCGCGCCGCCTCCCTCCAGCTTCACCGTCTCTCTCGACTATTTCTTCAGCCGGGTGAGCTTCTTCCATGGAGCTTCGGCTTCCGCCAGCGTGCGTCCCAGCACGGTGACGCGAGCGAGCGAGGTCTGAAGGTCGGCGAGTGTCCCGGTTAGCCTCTCTGCGTTCTCGGCCAAGGTGCCCGCCTTCGTCGTGGCCAGCGCCGCTTTACCCGCGGCATCTGCCGCGATGGTGCCGGAGCCACGCACCGCTTTCAGGCTGGCCTTGATCAGGCCCCAGGCGCGCCAACCGAACGAGGCCAGCGCGGCGAACGTGGCGAGGATGCAAGCCGCCAGGAGGACGAGGAGGGCGAGTGTGCTCATGGCGGCAGTTTATCCTGCGCCGCGCGGCTCTGCAGCGTGCGCGTTGCGGAGGGATGCCGCGCCTTGCGTGTGAAGCACGGAGTGGCTATCATAGGGAGCCGCGACGCGGGGTGGAGCAGTCCGGTAGCTCGTCGGGCTCATAACCCGAAGGTCGCAGGTTCGAATCCTGCCCCCGCTACCAATACCTTCCGGGGCGCCCGTTCGGGCGCCCGTTTGTTCTTGTTGCATCTCCTGTGCCGTGCGCTTCTGGTGTACAGCACAGTCAGAGTATGCTCGGCGCGAGAGCGGCCGTGAGCGGAATGTGGAGGTCGAGGCATGAACGTGCTGGTCGTGGCGACGAGCTCGCCGTACGGTTCCGATGGAACCGCTAACGCGCTGCGTCTTGCGGCCGCCTTGGTGTTGCGCGGCGAGTGGGTCGACATCTTCCTGATGGGCGACGGCGTGTACGCCGCGCGCCGGGGTCAGGATCCAGGTACGCTGGCGGCCTCCGTGGAGCTGCAGGTGAACGAGGTCGTGGGGAAAGGGGCTCGTCTCACGCTGTGCGGGACTTGCTGCCGAAGCCGCGGAATCCAGGCGGCCGATGTGGTCGATGGAGCACGCCTCGGTACGGTCCACGATCTGGCTGCGCTGAGTGTTTCGGCGGATCGAGTGGTCTCGCTCTGAGGAGTCGTGTGAGGGACCTTCGCTGGGCAACCTCGGTTGAGCTCCGGGTGCTGCGCTTCGTATCCGAGTGGGAGTTACTGTCGCGCCACGAGCGATGTCTTTTGCTGCTGTCGGGCGGTGCCGACTCGATGGCCATGCTGAGACTGGTCTCTCTCTGCGGGCGGCGCATGCAGCTGGGGCTTCACCTGGCGGCGTTGCACATCGACTACGGCCTTCGCGGTGCCGCTTCGGATAGAGACCGCGTCCTGGTGGAACGCGCGTGTACTACGGCAGGGGTGGAGCTCACCGTGAGGCGTGCTCCGCCGTCCGTCGCCGGGCCGGGGATGCAGGTACGCGCTCGTGATTTGCGATACCAGGTGGCGCACGAGCTAGCTCGAGAGCACAGGTACACGCGCATCCTGACCGCTCACAATCGTGACGACCAGGCGGAGACCGTGCTCTATCGACTGGTCAAGTACGCGTCGCCGACGGCGCTCGAGGGCATGCCGGTGCGCGATGCCGAGGTGGCGCGGCCGCTCCTCTGTCTGTCGGCGGCCGAGGTACGGGAGTACTGCGCCGTGTGCGGCATCGCGTACGGCGAGGATGCGTCCAACGCGCGGCCGATCTACGCGCGCAACATCCTCCGCTTGCAGGTTCTGCCCGAGCTCGAGCGCATCAACCCGCGGGTGACCGAGGGATTGGCGGGCGCGGCCCTCCTGGCTCGCGGGGAGCGTGAGCTGCTCGATCAGCTTGCAGCCGACGCATGGGAGCGAGTGCTGGCGAGCGCATCAGGCTTGGCAGCAGATGCCGCCGGCAAAGCCGGCGGGCCCGTTTTGGATGTTGCGGCGCTGCAGACTGAGCATCCCGCGCTGCGCGCCGCCTGTCTGAGACGCTTTCTGCGCGCTGTCCCGGGCGGTCGGCTCCTCGGCGACCGGCGCCGAGTGGCCGCGATCGAGCGCCTCGTGGTTGGGCGGGGCTCTGGCCGCGTCTCGTTGCCCGGGGGTTGGGAGGCGGTACGCGAAAGAGACCGGGTGTACCTGCGTCCTACCGGGAAGCATGTCTGCGCGCCGATCGCCATCGAGTGGCCGGGGAGTGGTGTGGCCATGGCGGAGTTCTGTGGCGCTCGCTATCGCCTTGCGCTGGAACCTGGTGCGCGGTTCCAGCACACAGAGGCCGAGGCGTGGATCGGGCTGGGGACGGCGCCACGGCTGGTGACGCTGCGCCACCCCCAGCGCGGCGAGCGCTTCGCCCCGTTTGGCGCCGATGGCAGCACGACCGTCCTCCAATTCCTGGCCGACCGTCGTGCCCCGCGCGCCGCTCGGGAGCGGGCGCTCGTGGTTGCGGTTGACGGAGCCGTGGCATGGGTGGGGGGGCGGGTTGCGGAAGCCTTCCGTGTATCTGAGAGTACGGCAATGACACTCCACATTCGGAGGGAGGGCCGGTGAGCGAAGGCATCGAGCGAGTGCTCATCACGCACGAGGAGTTGTGTCAGCGAGTGCGCGCGCTCGCGGCGCAGATCTCCGTTGATTACCAGGGCAAGGAGATCCTCCTCGTGGGCATCCTGCGTGGCGCGGTGTTCTTCATGGCGGATCTTGCGCGCCGCCTGACTGTACCGTGCGCACTGGACTTCATGGCGGTGTCCAGCTACGGGTCGGCCACGGACTCCTCGGGTGTGGTTCGCATCCTGAAAGACCTCGACACGGACATCCGCAGCCGAAACGTGCTCATCGTCGAGGACATCGTGGACTCCGGGCTGACTCTGAACTACCTGCTGAAGAGCTTGTCCGCGCGCGGTCCGGCCTCTCTCGAGATCTGTGCTCTGCTCACGAAGCCAGCCCGGCGGCGCGTCCAGTTGGGATGCAAGTACGTCGGGTTCGAGATCCCCGACGAGTTCGTGGTTGGATACGGGCTCGATCTCGCGGAGCGCTTTCGCCAACTCGATTTCATCGGTGTGCCCACTCGCGAGGCGATGCTCACGGCCACCGCGGGCGAGGGTTCTTTGCTTTGACGGACGGGTATGCTACCGTTGGCTGGCGGTCCATCCGGCCGGCCGGCGGTCCATCCGGCCGGCTTTCATGTCCAGGAAGGGCGACTTGAGCAAGTTCATCCGTAGCGCCTTCTTTCCCATCCTTGTGGTCATCATCCTGGTGGTCATCGTCCAGTGGATCTGGAACAGCGGCAGGGGTGCGGAGCAGAGTCTTGCCTACCAGGGTTCCGATCGCAGCTTCGCGGCACTTCTCAAGGCAGGCAAGGTCGGGAAGGTCGAGGCCAACATCAACGATCAGACCATGATCGTTACGCTCACCGACAAGACGACGGTGTACAAGACGAGCTTTCCCGATGCCGGCGAGCTCACCAAGCTGCTTCAGGAGCACCCCGAGGTAGAGTTCAGGCCGAACAAGCCGGGCCAGTCGTGGTGGGGGAGTGCACTGACGTTCTTACTTCCGTTCGTCCTGATCATCGCTTTCTGGATGTTCATGATGAACCAGATGCAGGGCGGCGGGTCCAAGGTAATGAGCTTCGGCAAGAGCCGGGCTCGTCGCGTAAGTCCCGACTCCCCGAAGGTGACGTTCAAGGACGTGGCTGGTGTTGACGAGGCGGTCGAGGAGCTGCAGGAGATCAAGGAGTTCCTCGAGAACCCGAAGAAGTTCCAGCAGCTCGGCGCCCGGATACCCAAGGGTGTCCTTCTCTACGGTCCGCCCGGGACAGGCAAGACGCTGCTCGCCCGGGCGGTGGCCGGCGAGGCCGGGGTGCCGTTTTTCAGCATCTCGGGCTCCGACTTCGTAGAGATGTTCGTCGGCGTCGGTGCGTCGCGCGTGCGCGACCTCTTCGAGCAGGCCAAGCAGCACGCGCCCTGCATCGTGTTCGTCGACGAGATCGATGCGGTGGGCCGGCACCGTGGCGCCGGGCTCGGCGGCGGTCACGACGAGCGCGAGCAAACGCTCAACCAGCTGCTGGTGGAGATGGATGGCTTCGATGTAAAGGACAACATCATCCTGATCGCCGCCACCAACCGGCCGGACATCCTCGATCCCGCACTGCTCCGGCCGGGCCGCTTCGACCGGCAGATCGTGGTCGATCGCCCAGATCGCGCTGGCCGGCGTCGCATCCTCGAAGTGCATGCGCGGGGCAAGCCGATCTCCAAGGAGATCGACATCGACGCGCTGGCCGCTCAGACGCCGGGCTTCACCGGCGCCGATTTGGCCAACCTCGTCAACGAGGCCGCGCTGCTCGCGGCCCGCCATGGCCGGCGCGTCATCGGCATGGAGGAGTTGGAAGAGGGCATCATGCGGGTCCTCGCGGGACCGGAGAAAAAGAGCCGTCTGATCTCCGAGAAAGAGAAGGCGATAACCGCCTACCACGAGATGGGCCATGCGCTCGTCGGCCATTTCCTGCCGAACACCGATCCCGTGCACAAGATCAGCATCGTCAGTCGGGGGCAGGCGCTGGGTTTCACCCTCGCGCTGCCCATCGAAGACAAGTTCCTCACCACTATGGCCGAGCTCAAGGACAACCTGGCGATGACGCTCGGCGGCCGCGCGGCGGAGGAAGTCGTGTTCGGCGAAATTACCACCGGAGCGGCCAACGATCTGGAGAAAGCGACCACGATCGCCAAGCAGATGATCATGCGCTACGGTATGAGCGAGGAGCTCGGACCACGTACGCTGGGCCACAATCAGACGTTGCCGTTCCTGGGGCGCGAGTTCAGCCAGGAGCCCGACTATTCCGAAGAGGTAGCTCGCCAGATCGACGCCGAGATACGGCGCATTATCGAGGAAGCTCACGAGCGGGCCAAGACGGTCTTGCGTTCGCATCGCGAGCAGCTCGACGGTGTTACTAAGGTGCTCATCAGTCGGGAGACTCTCGAGCGGGTGGAGTTCGAGTCGTTGCTGGACGGTGTGTCTGAGGAAGACATCTTTCGGGAGAAGGACGAGCGTCAACGCCAACGCGCGGCGCAGCAGGGAAAGCCGCGCGGCCGGCGCGAGCGTATTCCGCCGAAGGTCGTCGCGCCCGCCCCGGTGAACCCGATCAACCCGGACACGGCCTAGCGACCGCGCGGGCATGGATCGCGAGAAGATCGAGCAGGGGGTTCGCCTTCTTCTCGAAGGGATCGGGGAAGACGCGCAGCGCGCGGGTCTCATCGGTACTCCCCGGCGCGTAGCCGATATGTACGAGGAGATCTTCTTCGGGCTTACCGCGCCCGACCCAGCCGAACTGCTGGTGGCCATGTCCGACGATCATCATCGCGAGATGGTGTTGGTCAAAGACATCGCCTTCTACTCCATCTGCGAGCATCATCTCCTGCCGTTCGCCGGCCGTGCGCACGTGGCGTACATCCCCAGCGAGGCGGGCAGCATCACGGGACTCAGCAAGCTGGCCCGCCTGGTGCGCACGGTGGCCGCGCGTCCGCAGCTGCAGGAACGCATCACCACGGAGGTAGCCGACGCCATCGTGCGCGCGCTGGACCCAGCCGGTGCGCTCGTGCTCATCGAAGCAGAGCATCTGTGCATGAGCATGCGTGGTGTGCGGACGCCGGGAGCTAAGACTGTCACGAGCGCGGTGCGCGGCATCATGCAAACACGTGCCGCTACACGTGCGGAGGTGCTGGCGCTCATCAACGCCGAGCGGTGAGTGGCCCGGTGGACGTCTCTGTCGACCGGCTTCTCTCGCCGCGTCGTCGCTGATCGGAGAGGCTGCGGTGCACTACTACCCGACGCTCGATCTGCCATTGAGCTTCCCGTGCCTCATGGGCATCCTCAACGTGACGCCAGATTCTTTCAGCGATGGCGGTCAATTCGAGGACGTCGACGGAGCTGTCGCCCGCGGTCTGCAGATGGTGCGAGAGGGCGCGGCGATCGTCGATGTTGGGGGCGAATCGACGCGACCCGGCGCGGAGGGCGTATCCGCGGACGAGGAACTGCGTCGCGTGCTTCCGGTGGTGGAACGTCTGCACGCGCAATCCGAGGCGTACATCTCCATCGATACGATGAAGGCCGCGGTCGCGGCGCGTGCCGTTGCCGCCGGCGCTACGGTGGTCAACGATGTGTCCGCGCTCCGTCACGACCCGCAGATGCTCGACGTAGTGGCGACGAGCGGGTGCGCGTGTTGCCTGATGCACATGCGCGGTGTACCGAGGACCATGCAAGATGCGCCACGGTACGCGGATGTCGTCGGTGAGGTGGCGGCATTCCTGGAGAAACGGCTAGCCCATATTACCGGGTACGGCGTACGAGAGGAGCAGGTCCTTCTCGACCCAGGGATCGGTTTCGGCAAGACGGTAGAGCACAACCTGCTGCTCCTGAACGGCCTCGACAAGATCGCCGCGCTTGGCCGTCCCGTGGTGTTGGGCACTTCCCGCAAGCGGTTCCTCGGAGCGCTGCTGAACGGCGCGGGGGTGGCGGAGCGCGCCACGGCGACCGCTGCCACCACCGTGCTCGGTGCTTTGGCGGGCGCGGCGGTGTTCCGCGTGCACGACGTGCGCGCCAACCGCGAGGCGCTGCGTGTGGCGCTGGCGGTGATGCATCCTGAGGCTGCTGCCATGGGGGCGATCCGCGATGTCTAGGGACCATGTCCAGATCGGCCTGACGGGCATTGAGCTCCAGGCGCGCATTGGGGTGAGCGCCCAAGAGCGGGCCGCGCAACGGCCGATCGTCGTGGACGTGCATGTGCGGCCCGAGGTCGTCGCTGCCTCACGTACCGATGAGCTCGAGGACACGGTTGACTACGCCGCGATCGCCGATGTTGTCCGACGCGTTGCGGCGGAGACCGAGTATCGGCTCTTGGAGCGTCTCGCTACGGCGCTCTGCGACGAGATCTGGAGTCGCTTTCCCCTCCACGAGCTGGAGGTGACGGTACACAAACCGGCACCCCCAGTGGAGATCGCCGTCGCCGACGCCTGGGTACGCGTGTCTCGGCGAGCGTGAGGATGACTCTGTGAACCCGCCTCGGCGTGTTTTCCTCTCGCTCGGCTCCAATCTGGGCGATCGCCAGGCGCGACTGCGCGACGCCCGCGAGGGGCTCGTGACCCTGCCGGGCACATCTCTTGTGGCCACGTCGCGCATCTACGAGACTGCTCCTCGGGAAGTCGAAGCGCAGCCGCTGTTCCTCAACCAGGTGGTATGCCTAGAGACGCTGCTGTCACCGTCGGAGCTGCTGGCCGCGGCGCATCGTTTAGAAGCTGCCGCCGGCCGTGTGCGGGCGACACGGTTTGGCCCGCGTCCGCTCGATATCGATATACTGCTTGTCGAGGGGCATGAGTCTGCCGATCCCGAGCTGACCGTACCTCACCCTCGCATGTGGGAGCGGGCGTTCGTCCTTGCCCCCCTCGCGGAGGTATGGTCGTTTGCGCGCGGGATGCCGAACGTCGATGTCCCTCGGCTGGCACGGGACCTCTCCCGGCGGCAAGCTGTGGAAGTGGTCGGATCGGAGGCGTCTTGAGTGGCGACAATAACCCGGCGCAGGGTGGCGATGCTCGCCCTCCGGTGCCTACTGCCGCTTCGTCGGCTGCTGCACAGCAGGCCGAGCTGCGGCGTCTCGCACGGACGCGTCACGCCGTCATCCTGGCGCACAACTACCAGCGTCCGGAGGTCCAGGACGCAGCCGATTGCGTAGGCGATTCCCTCGAATTGGCGCGCGCCGCCGCGGCGACCGATGCGCAGATCATCCTCTTCTGCGGTGTACATTTCATGGCGGAGACGGCGGCGATCCTCTCCCCTCACAAGCAGGTGCTCATGCCGGATTCCGGAGCCGGCTGCCCCATGGCGAACATGGTGAGCGTGGAGGGTCTGCGTGCTCTGAAGGAAGAGCACGCAGGCGCGGCGGTGGTGGCGTACGTCAATACCAGCGCCGCCGTGAAGGCTGAGGCGGATGTGTGCTGTACCAGCGCGAACGCCGTCGAGGTGGTGCGCCGCTTCCCCCCCAGCCAGCCGATCATCTTCGTCCCCGATCGTAATCTGGGCGCCTATGTGGCCCAGCGGCTCGGGCGCCCGCTCATCCTCTGGGAAGGCTGGTGCCATGTGCACGACGATATTCGCGCCACGGATGTGGCTCAGCGGCGCGAACGGTTCCCCGATGCCCTGGTCATGGCACACCCTGAGTGTCGCCGGGAGGTTCTCGATCTCGCCGACGCCGTGCTGAGCACGTCGGGCATGCTGCGCTGGCCGGCAGACAACCCGGCTTCCCACTACATAGTTGCCACCGAGGTTGGTCTGCTGCACCGGCTTACGATGCTGTACCCGGAGCGCACCTTTGTGCCGGCGCGGGCCGCTGCTGTGTGCCCCAATATGAAACTGACCACACTCGGCAAGGCGATTGCCGCGTTGCGCGAAGGCAGGAACGAGGTCACCGTGCCTTCCGACATCCGAGAGAGGGCACTCGCGGCTGTGCGGCGCATGGTGCAGTAGGGGTCTCGCTATGGCACGCCCATACATCGTCGTCGTCGGGGATCGACCGTTGCGAGTACGGCAGTTCGACGTGCTCGTCCTGGGCGGCGGTATTGCCGGCCTCACGGCGGCGATCGCCGCAGCCCGACGCTGGCGCGTCGGGCTGCTCACGAAGGCGACGTTCGACGACACGGCCACGTTTCTCGCGCAGGGCGGCATCGCGGCCGCTATGAGTCCGGCTGACTCCCCGGAGCTGCACTTCGAGGATACCGTGAACGCCGGTGCCGGTCTCTGCGATGAAGCCGCGGTCCGTGTTCTGGTCACCGAAGGCCCAGATCGCGTGCGCGAGCTCATGCAAATCTGTCCGCATTTCGACAAAGTCGACGGCGAGATCGTACTCGGGAAAGAGGGCGCGCATTCCGTCGCCCGAGTGGTCCATGCGGGTGGAGATGCCACCGGCAGCGAGGTTTCGAGTGCGTTGGCTGAGGCTGCCCGAACGGGCAGCCGGGTGCAACTCTTTGAAGACGAGTTCGCGGTCGATCTGCTCACCATAGACGGTCGCTGTGTGGGTACCCTGTCGTACGACCCGCACGGTGACGATCTGTGGCTCAACCACGCGATGGTGACCATCCTGGCGACCGGGGGCGCGGGGCAGGTGTATGCCCGTACCACGAACCCCGCGGTAGCGACCGGCGACGGCATCGCGATGGCGTATCGCGCGGGTGCGGCTCTGCGCGATCTCGAGTTCGTACAGTTCCACCCCACCGGCCTCGCGCTTGGCGATGGCCCTACCACGTTCCTCGTAACGGAGGCGTTGCGTGGCGAGGGCGCATATCTGCGCAATCGCGCCGGCGAGCGGTTCATGGTAGGTCGCGACCCGAAGGCCGAGCTGGCCGCCCGCGATGTCGTGGTACGCGGCATGGTCGCCGAGATGCGTCACGAGGGCGTCGATCACGTGTTCCTCGACGCCACTCATCTCGCGGCGGACATGCTCCACACTCGGTTTCCCCGCGTGAGTAGCGGCGTGGCGGCCTTCGGGTTGGATCTCGCTCGCGACCTGATCCCCGTGAGTCCCGTGTGTCACTACTTCGTCGGCGGTGTACTGACCGATGTGTGGGGGCGCACGACGGTGCCCGGTCTGTACGCTAGCGGCGAAGTCGCTAGCACGGGGGTCCACGGTGCCAATCGCCTGGCCTCGAACTCCCTGCTCGAGGGCCTGGTCTTCTCCGACCGGGTCGTCCGAGATCTGGACCGGTATATCGGCACGCTGCCTGAGAACGTGCGCCGCCTTCGCTTCGATCTTCCGGAGCAGTCGACGCGCGGTGCCGAGCAGTCGAACACCGCGGCTGTACGCCGACGGCTGACTGAGCTCATGCAGAGCAAGGTCGGGGTACTGCGCGATGGCGCCGGTCTCCGGCAGGCTATAGCCGAATTGCGCGTCATGTATTCAGCGCTGCATATCGATACCCCAGACGTCGCCGAGTACGAGCTGCTGAACCTCTTGACTGTGGCGACGCACGTCACCAAGAGTGCGCTACTGCGCGAGGAATCTCGGGGCGTGCATCTGCGCGAAGACTTCGGTGAGCGAGACGATGAACACTGGCATCGGCACGTCACGTTGCGCCTTCCGGAGATCCGTCCCGGCGATCTGGGTGAGGAGCAGCTCACATGAGATGTCGGCGAGGTGGTCGGCGGTGAGGCGGTGAACGAAGCGCGGCGAGCGGCACAGCGGGCGCTGGATGAAGATCTCGCCGGGTACGGCGACCTCGCCGGTCGCGCCTTGGAAGGCGACGGGCGTGCCCGGATCATCGCTCGCGAGGCGGGTGTTCTCAGCGGCACGGCGGCGGTACGCGAAGCGGCCCGGCTCGTCGACGAGCGGCTGGCGGTGACCTTTCTGCTGCGCGATGGCGATCGTTTCGGGCCGGCGGATACGCTCGGCGGCATCTCCGGGCCGCTCGCCGGCCTGCTGGCTCTAGAGCGCACCGCTCTCAACTTCCTCGGACGTCTCAGCGGCATCGCTACCATGACGGCCGCCTTCGTAGCCGAGACGTCTGGGACGCGAGCCCGCATCGCCGCCACGCGAAAAACAACTCCCGGCTTGCGGACGCTCGAGAAACAGGCGGTGGTTCACGGGGGTGGGCTGCCGCATCGCTTTGGCCTCTTCGATGCGGCCATGATCAAAGACAACCATATTCGCGCTGCGGGAAGTGTGTGCGCCGCCGTCGCCGCGGTTCGCGAGCGCATTGGGCACGTACACGCGATCGAGGTGGAGGCTGACACGCTCGCCCAGGTACAGGAAGCACTCGACTGTTCCGTCGGCGTGATCCTCTTGGACAACATGGGCTTGCAGCACGTGCGCGAGGCTGTCCTCCTCGCAGGGGGACGAGCGACGATCGAGGTATCGGGCGGCGTGCGTCTGGAGCATGTTCGTCCACTTGCTGAGGCTGGTGTAGACGTGATCTCGGCCGGCGCGCTGACAACCAGGGCGCCCTGGATCGACATCGCACTAGACATGGAGTGAGCCAATGCTACTAGCCGTGGATGTTGGGAACACGCAGACGGCGATCGGCCTCATGGATGCTGGCCGCGTGGTGGAGCACTGGCGTATCGCCACGATACGACATCGTACGTCGGACGAGATCGCCGGCTTGCTTGCGGGCTTCTTCTCGTTTCAGGAGTGGCAGCCGCGTGGCGTCATCGATGAGGTGGCGATCGCCTCGGTAGTCCCTCGCCTCACGAGCCAGTGGGTGGACATGAGTGAGAGGCGGTTGGGGGTCACCCCGTTCGTCGTCGGGCCAGGGATGCGCACGGGCATGAGGATCCTGCTCAAGAACCCGACAGAGGTGGGCGCCGATCGCATCGTGAACGCCGTCGCGGGCTACGAGCGCTACGGTGCCCCGGTGATCGTGGTCGACTTCGGCACATCCACGAACTTCGATGTAGTCAACCAAGACGGCGACTATATCGGCGGCGCCATAGCACCGGGGATCGAGGTGTCCATGGAGGCGCTCACCACCCGCGCGGCGAAGCTGGTCAAGATCGACCTGGCGGAGCCGCCGAACGCCATCGGCAGAGATACGATCGAGGCGATGCAGGTAGGCGCTGTCTACGGCTTCGCCGGCCAGGTTGACGGCATCGCCAGGGCGATTCGCGGCGAACTAGGCGTGGAGGCAAAGGTGGTGGCCACTGGCGGGCTGGCGCCGCTCATCGGGCGCTACACCACGACGATCAGCGACATAGACCCCTACCTCACGCTGCGCGGTATCGAGCTGATGCTTCGGCGCCAGGACCCTCGGCGCAGGTGATGGGACCCTCGCGGGGTCTCTGCGATCCGCTCTGGATCGGGCCCCTGCGGTTGGAGCGACGCCTCTTCATGGCGCCGCTCGCCGGCCTCACGACTCCGCCATTCCGACGCAGTGTGCGGCGGTGGGGAGCTGGGTTGGTGCATACGGAGATGATCGCCGCCGCCGGACTTTGGTACGGGAACCGGCGGACACTCGACTACCTCGCGTGTGGTCCCGACGAGCATCCGATCGGCTTTCAGCTCTTCGGAGCGAATCCGTCTCAGCTCGGTACGGCCGTTGAGGCCTGTCTCCGGGCGGGGGCCGACCTCATCGACCTCAACATGGCGTGTCCTGTGCGCAAGGTCGTCAAGACGGGAGCCGGTGCCGCGTTGCTCGACGACCCCGAGCGGGCGATTTCGCTGGTGGGCTGTACCGTGGCCGCCGCGGCCGGGATTCCCGTGACGGTCAAACTCCGCGCTGAGCTGCGTTCGGGGGATCGGCTGGGCATGCGGCTGGCGCCCAGACTGGCGGAGGCGGGCGCGGCGGCCATCTGCTTGCACCCTCGCAGCGCGGCGCAGCTCTACGCGGGTGTCGCCGATCACGCGCTGACAGCTGAGCTCGCACACGCCCTCGCAATCCCCGTTGTCGCGTCAGGAGACGTGAGGACTCGTGCGGATTGCGAGCGCCTGCTCGCGGACGGGGCGGCGGCCGTGATGATCGCCAGGGCGGCGCTCGGTCATCCGTGGATCTTCGCCGAGATACTCCATGGCGACCGGCCGGCCAGAGAGCAGCAGGTTGAGGAGCTGCGTCGTTTTGCCCTGGAAGCGCTCGCCGAGCGGGGCGAACGCGCGGTTGGCTACCTGCGCCAGTTTTGGCCGCGGTTCCGTCGCGCTGGCGTGGTGGATCGCGCGGCCTGCCTGCGGCTCATGGCCGCGCAATCCACCGTCACCCTGTTCGCGGAGCTCGCTGCGCTCGCGTAGAGGGAGCTCGCGGGCAGACGGGGTTTTGCACGGCGGCGCCCTTGCCGCTATACTCGCTGACCGTTTTCCATTAGGGATCCCGCTCATTCTTCTATGGCGGGCAAGGAGGCCATGTCCGTGGAGAGGGAGATCGTTCTCACCCCCGAGGGCTATCGGCGACTAAAGGACGAGATCGACTATCTGTCGACGAAGAAGCGCGACGAGGTCGCTGAGCGCATTCGCGATTCACGCCAGTTCGGCGATATCACCGAGAACTCCGAGTACGACGATGCGAAGAACGAGCAGGCCATGCTCGAGCAGCGCATCGCCATGCTCGAGGATAAGCTCCGCAGCGCTAAGGTGATCGACGCGAGCAGTGTGAGCACAGACGCCGTTGCTCTGGGCACCAAGGTAACGTTACAGGACCTGCGTCGGGGAGACGTGTTGCAGTACGTGATCGTGGGATCTACGGAGGCCGATCCTACGGATCATCGTCTCTCCAACGAGTCTCCCGTGGGTCGTGCCATCCTTGGGCGCAGGCCGGGAGATCGGGTGAGCGTGACCGTACCGTCTGGTGTTACGCGGTACAAGATCCTCGCCATCGAGCGTGCCTGATCGAGCAGAGATGGACGAGCACGCCGCGGAGCGAGGAGCGCACACACACCACTCGGCTATTCTGGAAGACCGTCGGACCAAGCTGGAGACTTGGCGCCGGAGTGAGCAGTCCGTGTTTCCCACGAAATGGGAGCGGCGCCGCGAGATCGGCGACCTCGTCGACGAGTTCGTAGATCTACCGGCGGGCGCGGAAGACGGCGCTACGCAGCGGCTCGCCGGCAGGCTGATGGCCAAGCGTCTCCACGGCAAGGTCTCGTTCCTGACGGTGAAGGACGGCGGCGGACGTATCCAGCTGTTCGCGCAGCAGGGCGTCCTCGGCGACGAGTCCTACGCAGCGCTTCAGGATCTAGACGTGGGCGATATCTTGGGGGCCGAGGGCGTCATGATGCGCACGCGTCGCGGCGAGCTGTCGCTCAAGGTATCCTCGTGGCAGATGCTGGCGAAGTCGCTGCGGCCGTTGCCAGAGAAGTACCATGGTCTCACCGATGTCGAGGCGCGGTATCGGCGGCGCTACCTCGACCTCGTCGTCAACGACGAGGTCAAAGAGCGATTCATTAAGCGCGCGCGCATCATCGCCGCCATCCGTCGTGTTCTGGACGGCCGCGGCTTCATCGAGGTCGAAACGCCCATCTTGCAGCCGCTCTATGGCGGCGCCATGGCGAGGCCGTTCGTGACGCATCACAACGAGCTCGATCGCGACCTGTATCTGCGGATCGCTGTGGAGCTGTATCTGAAGCGCTGCATCATCGGCGGCCTCGATCGCGTGTACGAGATCGGCAAAGACTTCCGCAACGAGGGCGTGAGCTTTAAGCACAACCCCGAGTTCACCATGCTCGAAACGTATGAGGCGTACGTCGACTACAACCACGTGATGGAGATGGTGGAGGAGCTCGTGAGCGAGGCCGCTTTGGCGGTGGGCGATCTTAAGGTGACGTTCCGCGGTCACCAGATAGACCTCACGCCTCCCTGGCCGCGTGTGACCATGCGTCAGAGCATTGTGGATGCCTGCGGCATCGACATCCTCGCCGCCGCCAGCGTGACCCAGCTCCACGATGCGATCAAAGACCGCAACCTGACGGGCGCTGTCGAGCTGGCTCCCACTTGGGGCCTCCAGGTCGACGAGCTCTTCAGCGCGTTCGTGGAGCCCGGGCTGATCCAGCCCGTATTCATTACCGAGCACCCGCTGGAACTCAGCCCGTTCGCCAAGAAAACCTCACACGATCCGCGCGTCACTGAACGGTTCGAAGGCTTCATCGCCGGCATGGAGACCAGCAATGCGTACTCTGAGCTCAACGACCCCGACGATCAGCGCGAGCGCTTTCTGCAGCAGCTGGTCGACTACGAGGCCGGCGACGAGGCGGCGCACCAAATGGACGAGGACTTCATCGAGGCCATGGAGCACGGCATGCCGCCGACTGGAGGTCTGGGCATGGGGATCGACCGCATCGTCATGATCCTCACCGAAGCGGCGAGCATCCGCGATGTCATCCTGTTCCCGCAGCTGAGAAGCTAGCAGGTCGCGGCGGCGGAACGCGGCGGCATCGCTGCCGTGTGTGCTGGAGAGATGCCGCCGGCGTTCATGATGGGTTTTCCGAGATGCGGTGGCTCTTCGCCTTCCTATTTGCGCGTCCCCACGCGATGAATCCGCGGTAACGTCACCGGGCGTCGGGTCGCGCGGCGCGGGAAAATGGGTACCATAGACCAGGTATCGGTTCATGGCCGTTGCCTTGCAGCTGGCCCGTGGATGCAAGGAGCGAAGATGTTCGAGCGCTTCACCGAGCGTGCCAGACAGGTCGTCGTGCTCGCCCAGGAAGAGGCGAGGGGACTGCGGCACAACTACATCGGCACCGAGCACCTGCTCCTCGGACTACTCCGGGAAGAGGAGGGCGTCGCAGCGCGGGTCTTCGACAAGCTGGAGATCAGCGTGGAGGAAGTGCGGGCGGCCGTCGTGCGTATCGTGGGTTCTGGCGAAGAGGTCCCACAGGGCCAGATTCCCTTCACTCCGCGCGCTAAGAAGGTCCTTGAGCTAGCGCTGCGAGAAGCGTTGTCTCTCGGCCACAACTACATCGGCACCGAGCATATTCTCCTCGGCCTCATCCGCGAGGAAGAGGGCGTTGCCGCGCGTATTCTCCTGGATCTCGACGCCGACTCAGACAAGATCCGCGCCGAAGTCATGCAGCTGCTCAGTGGTCCCGCCCGGCGTGCTGAACGGGGCGCCTCAGAGGGCAAAAAAGGCACCAAAATGCTGGATCAATTCGGCCGCAATCTCACCAAGCTGGCCGAGGAGAACAAGCTAGATCCATGCATCGGCCGGCAGATGGAAATCGAACGAGTCATGCAGATCCTCAGTCGCCGAACCAAGAACAACCCGGTGCTCATCGGCGAACCTGGGGTTGGCAAAACGGCGGTGGTCGAGGGCTTCGCACAGCGTATCGCCAACAACGAGGTTCCGGAACTACTGAAAGGCAAGCAGGTGTTCAGCCTGGACCTGGCCGCTCTGGTGGCTGGCTCGAAGTACCGCGGCGAGTTCGAGGAACGGCTGAAGAAGGTGATGAAGGAGATCCGCGATACCGGCGATGTCATCCTCTTCATCGACGAGCTGCACAACCTCATCGGCGCCGGTGCTGCGGAGGGGGCCATCGATGCGGCGAGCATCCTCAAGCCGGCTTTGGCCCGAGGCGAGCTGCAGACCATTGGAGCTACTACGCTCGACGAGTATCGTAAGCACATCGAACGCGATGCCGCGCTGGAGCGTCGCTTCCAGCAGATTCGCGTGAACGAACCAACCACCGAGGAGACGGAGCGCATTCTCGAAGGCCTGCGAGACCGCTACGAGGCCCACCATCGCATTCGCATCACCGACGAGGCGCTTCACGCCGCCGCTATTCTAGCGGACCGGTATATCGCCGACCGGTTCTTGCCGGACAAGGCCATCGACCTGGTGGATGAAGCCGCCAGTCGCATGCGTATCCGGACCATGACGGCGCCGCCGAGCTACCGCGAGCTGGAGGAGGAGATCGCCTCCGTACGAGCGGAAAAGGAAGCGGCGATCGAGGCGCAGGAGTTTGAAAAAGCCGCCAACCTTCGCGACAAGGAGCGCAAACTCAGTCATCGGAAGATCGAGCTCGAAGAGCAGTGGAAGGCCGACGACGAGGGCATGCGAGCCAGCATTGGGGAGGAGGAGATCGCCGAGATCGTCAGCATGTGGACGAGCATCCCCGTTTTCAAGCTGACGGAGGCCGAGAGCAAGAAGCTCCTGCGGATGGAGGACGAGCTGCACAAGCGGCTGATCGGCCAAGACGTCGCGGTGCACGCGGTCAGCAAGGCCATCCGGCGTACGCGAGCTGGCCTCAAGGACCCGCGCCGGCCGGCCGGATCGTTTATCTTCCTTGGCCCCTCCGGAGTTGGCAAGACCGAACTCGCCCGTTCACTGGCGGAGTTCCTCTTCGGCGACGAGGACTCGCTGGTTCAGCTGGACATGAGCGAGTATATGGAGAAGCACTCGGTGAGCCGCCTGGTGGGCTCTCCGCCCGGCTACGTGGGGCACGAGGAGGGAGGACAACTTACCGAGATCGTCCGTCGCAAACCCTACTCGGTCGTGCTGCTCGACGAGATCGAGAAAGCACATCCCGACGTGTTCAATATCCTCCTGCAGATCCTGGAGGACGGTCGTCTTACTGACTCGCAGGGTCGTGCCGTGGACTTCCGCAACGTCATCGTCATCATGACGAGCAACATCGGGGCGGCGACCATCAGTAAGAACACGCCGCTGGGGTTCGCTCAGCGAAGCGAGATGGGCCTCAGCTACGAGGACATGAAGAGCCGCATTACGAGCGAGCTCAAGCGGCTCTTCCGCCCCGAGTTCCTCAACCGGGTCGACGAGATCATCGTCTTCCACAAGCTGGAGCGCGAGGAGATCACCAGCATTGTTGACCTGTTCATCGAGCGTCTGCAGAAGCAGGTCGCGCCGAGCGGCATCATTCTGCAGCTCACCGAGGCAGGCCGTGAGCTGCTGGTCGACAAGGGCTTCGATCCGGCTCTTGGCGCGCGACCTCTGCGGCGCGCCATTCAGCGGTACATCGAGGACAAGCTGGCGGACGCCATGCTCGAGCGGCAGTTTCCGCAGGGCACCATCGTGGCGGTCGACGCCGCGGAGGGAGACACCGTACTCACCGTCAATGGCGAGCAGGTCGGCGGCTCCGTCGAGCTCCCCGTGGTGGGTGTGGATGAGCCGGGGTCCTCTGTGAACGGGGTGGTCGAACCGCAGTTCGCCGAGGTGCCACACGAGGCAGTGTGAGCCGTACGACGCCGGTACTCCGGTGAGGCTCGTGTGGTGACACGCCGGCAGAGCGTGTTCACCTGCTCGGCCTGTGGACATCAGGCGGCTAAGTGGCTCGGTCATTGCCCCGATTGCGGCGCGTGGAACGCATTCATTGAGGAAGCGGTACAACCACGCGGAGACGGTACTGGCCGCGGCGTTCTGCGTACGGGAGCCGCGGCGACACCCGAAGTCGTGTGCCTCTCCGAAGTGGTTTCCTCCGCTTGCCGTCGCTTTACCTCTGGCATAGCGGAGGTCGACCAAGTCCTCGGTGGCGGGATCGTGCCGGGCTCGGTTGTGTTGCTCGGCGGCGAGCCTGGCATCGGAAAGAGCACGCTCTTGTTGCAGGTGATGGACGCGGTGGCCTCCGACCGCCGTGTGCTGCTGGTGTGCGGGGAGGAATCACCAGCGCAAGTCAAGCTTCGCGCGGAGCGGATTGGAGCGAGGCCAGACGCCGTACGCGTCCTGGCGGAGACGGATCTCGACACCATGCTGGCCGTCGTGGACCACGATTGTCCCGATCTCCTCGTGGTGGATTCTGTGCAGACCTTGTATACGAGCGGCCTGTCCTCGGCCCCCGGAAGCGTGAGCCAGGTGCGCGAGGCGGCGAGCCAGCTCCAGCGTCTCGCTAAGAAGACAGGCACAGTCGTGTTCCTCGTCGGGCACGTAACGAAAGACGGGACGATCGCCGGCCCGCGTGCGTTGGAACACATCGTCGACACGGTCTTGGAGTTCGAAGGCGACAGGCACCGTGTTTACCGGGTACTGCGCGCAACCAAGAACCGCTTTGGCTCGACGAACGAGGTTGGGATCTTCGAGATGGGCTCTCGGGGGCTACTTCCGGTGAGCGATCTCTCGCATCTCTTTCTCTCTGACCGAGAGCCCGGACCGGGCGCCTGCATTCACATCGCCGCCGAAGGGACGCGTTGTTTCCTGGTGGAGGTTCAAGCCCTGGTTCATCCCTCGGAGCTGAGCGTACCCCGGCGCGTGACGACCAGCACCGACCGCAACCGGCTAGCGATGATCGTGGCAGTGCTGGGACGCCATACAGATCTCCCGTTGTCCGGAAGCGACGTTTTTGTTAATATAGCAGGCGGAATCCGTATGGAGGAGCCGGCGGCAGACCTCGCAATGGCTGTCGCCATTGCATCTGCGGCTCGGCGTATACCTCCGCCGTCTTCTTGTGCGGTCTTTGGAGAGGTCAGTCTTACCGGTGAAATCCGCTCCTGTCGACAGTCGGAGCGCCGTGTGACAGAGGCGCTCAGGAGCGGGTTTACGGACGTGCTTGTGCCGGGTAGGGATAAGCGGTTGCAGCTCAAGGCGGAATCGTCTGCACATGGTGTCCAGGACATTGCGGCTGCCTTCGCCTCTATCTTCGGCACGGCCGACAACCGCGACCGTCATTGTACCCTGGCGGTCGAGCAGGGGGTGTGAGCGCGTTGTACGAAGTCGGCGACAAGGTGGTCTACCCGCATCATGGAGCGGGTCGCATCATGAAGATCGAGGACAAGGAAGTCCTCGGCGAGTTGCGGAGTTACCTCACCATTCAGATTCTGCACAACGACATGACCGTTATGGTGCCTGTCGAGAATGCCGACCGCGCCGGTCTGCGGCGTGTTGTTGATGTGGCGGTTGTGGACGAGGTCTTGGCGGTGCTTCGGGGCAACCCAACGAAGATGCCGAAGAACTGGAGCAGGCGCTACAAGCACAACCGTGAGAAGCTCAAGACGGGCGACATCTTCGAAGTGGCCGAGGTGGTACGTAATCTGGCTGTGCGTCACGCCGACAAGGGCCTTTCCACCGGAGAGAAGCAGATGTTCTCCAAGGCCAAGAAGATCCTCGCGAGCGAGCTGATGTACGCTCGCAGCAGCTCGGAAGAAGAGGCGACGGAGTTCCTCGAGAGCGTGCTCGCCGACATCCATGGTGACGAGGAGACTATTCAGCCGGACGCGCTCAACGACGTGGAACAGATTGCCACCGTCTCCTGAAGACCTTCGCACCAAGAACCGGCCATCGTTCAGGGGAAGCACCCTGCTCGTCCCCCTCAGTAGGCTGGTGCTCTCCGTGTCGGGAGGGGTCGCGGGGTATCAGCTCTACCTGCTGAATCGCCGTCAAACACTGATCCCGCTGCCTACAAGACCGTGGGAGATCGTGGGCATGGTGCTCATGGTCGTCGCCGGGGTGCTGTTTGGCTACATGGTGGGCAGCCTCTTGGCGCGGTTCGTCTTGCGCGCGCTCGTCCGGCTCGACGAGCTCATCGCGCGGCACTCGGGGCCCGAGATGCTCGTGGTGTTTCTCGGGTTCATCGTTGGTCTTGGGATCGCCGCTCTCTTCAGTCTCGCACTCGCGCGCCTGCCGGTGGTGGGTGTCTACTTGCTGCCCCCGGTCTTCCTGATATGTGGGTACGTGACTGCCCACGTTGCCCAGCGAAAGCACCAGGATATCCTCCGTCTGCTGGGCGTTCGCCCCCGCGGACCGCAGATTGCTCAGGCTCCCAAGGTGCTCGACTCGAGTGCGCTCATCGACGGGCGTGTGCTCGATGTGGTACGTGCCGGGTTCCTCGACGGAGATCTGCTCATCCCGCGGTTCGTGGTGGAAGAGCTGCAACGTGTGGCCGACTCCTCCGACCCCGAGAAGCGTGTTCGTGGTCGGCGTGGACTGGACTTCATCCACAAGCTGCAAGAGGCGGCGGCCTCGACGACGATCGTGGATCAAGACTACGCCGATCTCGCGGAGGTAGATGCCAAGCTCCTGCGTCTCGCCAGCCTTAGCGGAGCGGCGGTGGTAACGACCGACTACAACCTCAACAAAGTCGCCAAGATCCAGAAGGTCCCCGTGCTCAACGTGAACGAGCTCGCCAACGCCGTCAAGTCGCCGGTGGTGCCGGGCGAGGAGATCGAGGTGAAGATCCTGCGTGAGGGCCGAGAGCACCATCAGGGGGTTGGTTATCTGGAAGACGGCACGATGATCGTGGTCGAGGATGGCCGCGAGCTGGTTGGTGCTACGGTTCGGGCAGAAGTTACGAGCGTCTTGCAGAGCCCGTCCGGGAAAATGATCTTCGCCAAACCCCACAAGTAAGGTGACGCGTATGGAACAGGCACGGGTGTGGGCGGTCGTTGCCGCGGCGGGTGAGAGCATGCGCATGGGTCTGCCGGATGGAGAGTCCAAACAGTTCCTTCTGCTCGCTGGGGAGCCGATCATCACCCATTCAATCCGGCGTCTCCTCCGTATTCCCCAGGTGGCGGGTGTGGTCGCTGTGCTCCATCCCTCTCATACGATCCGCTTTGCCTCACAACTCTTGGGATTCGAGGCGGAGAACAAGCCTCTCCTGATCACGGAGGGTGGCCGTGAACGCTACGACTCAGTACGTGCCGGTCTCCTCGAGGTGCCGGAGGAGGCAGACGTGGTGGCGGTGCACGATGGCGCTCGCCCTCTGTTCTCGCGCCGGGTCTTCGAGGCGTGCCTGCGCGCGCTGGGACATGCCGATGGAGCCGTGCCCGGCTGTCCGGTCGCCGACACGCTGAAGCGGAGCAAGGGCGACGGGCGGGTGGTGGCAACGGTGGATCGGCGCGGGCTCTGGGCCGTCCAGACGCCACAGCTGTTCCGCGCAACCGCCCTGCGGGCGGCCTACGATCACCAAGACCTCAGCGGTGCCACCGACGACGCGACGCTCCTGGAGCGCTCCGGTCGCAAGGTGCTCGTTGTGCCGTCTACTCCAGCTAATGTGAAGATCACTACCCCTGCCGACTTGCCACTGGCGGGTGCGCTGCTCTCCTGGGAGACGGAGATTGATTTTTAGAGTCGGTGTCGGCCACGATGCTCACCGCCTAGTTACCGGACGACCCCTGGTGTTGGGCGGCGTGAGGATCCCGCACGGGCAGGGCCTCGCCGGACACTCCGACGCCGATGTAGTGGCTCACGCGGTCATTGATGCGCTGCTCGGAGCGGCGGTCATGGGCGACATCGGCCAGCTCTTCCCGGACGACGATCCTGCCTACGAAGGGGCGGACAGCCTCGGTCTCATGGGGCAGGTCGTGGAACGTGTTGCGCGAGAGGGCTGGCGGGTGGGCAACGTAGATGTCGTGGTGGTGTGCCAGGCGCCGCGGCTAGCCCCATATCGCGAACAGATGGCCGTGCGGATGGCGGAGGCGCTGTGTATTCCTCCCGGGCAGGTGAGTGTGAAAGCCACCACCACGGAGGGCATGGGATTCGAAGGCCGTGGCGAGGGCATCAGCGCCACGGCTATGTGCCTGCTCGTCGGCGCCGACGAGACTGACTGCGGCGCTTAGGCGCCGGCCTTGGTGTTCGACTAGTTGGCGCCGATCTCCACGCGGTGCGCCAGATGCACCACACCCTGTGGTATTCCCGGTTCCTTAGTAAGCGCGCAAGCTGTCGAGCCGGAGCGTCAGGAAGGTGGCGAGGTCTGCCGCGTCGTCTAGGCCGAATCGAATGGGGTAGTTGAGCGGTGCATCGGTGACTACGGCGAGGCATTCATCGGGATTACACAGCGGTTCCCGATGGCCGGCACCGCGACGGAAGACCTCGACACGGTGTGGCGCCGTGCGTTTATACCCCTCGGCCAGCACTACGTCGACGTCGGTGAAGAACCGCCGGGTGAGCTCTCCGAGGGATAGCTCGTGCTCTACCGCGGCGATGTAGGCCACTCGCTTCGGGGACGAGACTACGTAGGCCGCCGCTCCAGCCGCGCCGTGCCGGTACGAGTCTTTGCCCGGATGGTCGATCTCGAAGCTGTGGGCGTCGTGCTTGACCGTTCCAGCGCGGACGCCAAGTCGGCGAAGCTCCGGCAGCAGACGTTCCACGAGGGTCGTCTTGCCTGAGTCGCTCTTGCCCACAATGGCGACCAGCGCTGGCTGACGGTTTCGTGTTCCACCGGTCAGTGTGGTCTGAACGGCGGCGAGATTCGCCGGCGTGCGGATTCTGAGGAACTGCGAGGGCTCATCGAACGTGACAGTGTTCACGGTCAGGTCGCTGAAGCACGAGGTGATCTGCTGTTCGCCGCAGGCGAGCAGGTTTCGCAGAGAAGGGAGGCAGCTTGGCCGATACGCCGCGAACGTAGGCACGAGGCCGGTGGAGGTCAGAGGGAGGCACACGTCGGCATCGCCGAGCTCATTCACAACTCTTCGTGCGGCATGGGCGTCGGGAAACGCCAAGTCTACGGAGCTCACGAACACGGGGGCGGAGAACCGTTCGAGAGCCGTGATCACACTGGTAAGCGAAGAGCTGGGCGAGTAGGCGTCGAGCAGCGGAGGTGCTCCCGAGTCGCCAAGGTCAGACGGCTGTTCAGGCACGAGCGATACCGAGACGGAGGGAAACAGCGTTCGCAGCATGCTCACACCGCGTGCCAGCAGGGAGCGCCCCTCGAGTACTCGTGCGTGCGCATCGCGCATCATGCCGTGTGCCGCACCCCCCGCAAGCAGTAGCCCATGGAGGGGGCGCTCGGGATCATCTGTGAATGCCTGCCTCACGACTCGGGAAGTGTACCAGCAGCGCGGCTGCGGCGTTCTGGAAGCTGTGGGGTGACCTCACTGGAGGCGCATCTCGTGCAGCTGGCTCGACGTCGTGTGTGCTAGGGGCGACGGCGGTGACTGTCGCAGGCGCTCGGTGCGGAGGAGTGGGCCTTGCTGTCGGTTCGAGCGTCGTTCGCGGATCACCGCAGGTCGCGCAGCACACGGCGCTCGGTGACTACGGCATTCAGTCGCAAGTCGTGCGGCTCTGCCGGCACAGTGGGTACTATCTGCGTGTCGAAGGCGATGCCGATACGCGTGGCGTCTGACCGCATGCGGGCGAGGAATCCATCGTAGAAACCTCCGCCGTAGCCTATCCGTCCGCCACTCGCATCGAAGGCGGAGCCGGGAACCAGCGCGACGTCGATGGTGTGTGGCGAGAGGTGGGGCCTGCACTTAGGAAGGGTGGGGATGCCGAAGTGGCCTGGGCGAAGATCGCCGAGACTAGTGATCGTCACTGCGGCCATGTCGCGTGGCCCGAGCACGAGGGGGACGGCCGTGGTGAGACCGCGGCACAACGCCCAGTGGAGAACGAGCAGGGTATCCACTTCGCTTCCGAACGAGACGAAGCAGAAGATCGTATGGGCATGCTGCAGGGGGGGCAGGCGAACGAGCCGCCGGCGGATCTGCTCGCTGGCTCGTGTTCGCTCGACGGCTGGTATAGCGTCGCGACGAGCGAGAGCCGCGCGGCGCAGCCGTGTTTTGTGGTAAAGGATACCTTTTGGGTCTGTCATGCTCTCGCTGGTTGCTGCCGATAGGACGGACGTAGCAGGTGATCTGCCACGCGATCTGCTGCAGATCGGTCGCCAGTATAGCTGTCGGCGCGATGAGACACAGAGGAGAGGTGCTGGGATGGGACAAAGGGTTGAAGACGACCTGTCGGTGGGCACGGTCTTCTCGAGAGCGCTACGGCACCTCCTGGCGCTCACCCAAGTCGACGAGCAGCCGCGGACATCTGGCGTCGGTCTCGTCCTCGGCGGCGATGAAGTCGCGGGGCCGGTGCAACTGTTCCGTGCCCTGCAGCTCAATGTGCTCCCGGAGGTCCTCGGCAGCAGCACGGGGGCTGTCCTCTACCTGGCCGCCAAACGCTTCAGCAGGGGGCTTGAACTGCGGTCGATACAGTCACTTAAGTCCTGGTTCCAGAGTATGGAGCTTGGCGAGTTGGAGGTTGAGCTCGATGAGGAGAAAGTCCTCATCAAGTTGACGCGCTGTATGACCTGCCACCGTTTGCCGAACAGTGGGGCTGCGCTGTGCGACTTCGAGAGAGGCCTCATCGACGGCGTGCTTGAGGCCGTCACAGGTACCGAGATCCTCACTAAGGAGACCCTGTGCTGGGGCCTCGGCGACACGGTGTGCCAGTTCGAGGCATACGTCGACGACACGGGCGGCTACATCTACCGGGAGCACGGTGTGCACTCCGACATCCAGCAGCGGCTCCTGGCTGGCGTCGCCGATCAGGCTGAGTTGGCGGTGGAGACACTGCGTCTGGTACGCGAACGCCGCTCGCTCGAGACGAGGGACGCGCTCACTGGACTGTACAACTTCCGGCATCTGAAGGAGCATGCTGTCCTGGAGTTGGCGCGCGCCGCACGCTACTCGCGGCAAGTCACCGTGGTCATGATCGACGTCGACGACTTCTCGGAGATCAACATCCGTGCCGGTCGCGAGGTCGGCGACACCGTCCTGCGGCAGTGGGCAGACAAATTGCGTTCAGAGGTCCGGGTAGGGGATCTCGTGTGTCGGTACGGTGGCGATGAGTTCCTGCTGGTACTGCCCGAGACCGCTGAGGACCAAGCGGACGCGGCGCTGCAGCGGGTGCTCGCCGGGTTGGCGGAAGTGACGTGCGAGGTGGATGGCGAGGTCCTTCGGCTCACAGCCTCCGCTGGTGTGGCGGTCTATCCTCAAGATGGCGAGCGCATCGAGGAACTGGTGGCCAAAGCAACCACCACCATGTATGCGGTGCGAGCCCGTGGGACCGGCGGCGTTGGCTTCTATGGGAGTGGGGCTCGCTAGGCGAGATCGCGCCTCTCGCTGGCGGCTCGGCGGACGCTTTCTGCCCGTTTGCTCGGCCTGGTGCGCAGTGATAGCGTCGTGCTCGGTGCCAGGAATCTGTATGATCTCGCTGCCAGGAGACTGAGTCTGTGCGTCGCCTGGTCACCTGCGGCGTCTCCTTCGTCCTGTGCGTGATCGCTCTGCGCGGTGCTCCTGGACCCCGGCGAACTGCTGTTCATCCTCCCAAGGCCCGCGGCGAGGAGCATGAGCGAGGCTGGCCAAGACGCTCTTCTCGGAGCCGAAGGCTGTTCTGAAGATCCGCGGCACCGAGACGTCCGACAGCCCCAGCGGCGGCGGCTGAGTCATAGGTGGACGTTCCCCGCAGAGGGGCCACCACCGTTGGAGTGGAAGAGAGAGTACCATGGCCGAACTGCATGATTTCGCCGGTCTTGCCGCCTCGCTGGAGCGAGCCTTGGCCGCCATCGTGTCGGAGTCCTGTGTTGTCGAGCTGAGTGTGCCTGCGCGACCGGAACACGGCGACGTGAGCACGAACGCAGCGTTAGTCTGGGCGAGCAGGGTGGGGCGCAAACCACGTGAACTGGCCGAGGAACTTGGGGCTGCCTGGCTGCAAGGGGAGGGCGCTGGAGTGTGCGACCGCTTCGAAGTCGCCGGACCGGGGTTCCTGAACCTGTTCCTCTCGTCCTCATGGTACCGCGAGGCTGTGCAGCGAATGGTAGATCTTGGGCCCGACTATGGCCGCGGTGTTCTGCCGCCGAGCGAGCGACAGGTGATGAACATTGAGTTCGTCAGCGTGAACCCCACGGGCCCACTGCATGTTGGGCATGCACGTTACGCGGCCTACGGCGATGCGCTGTGTCGTTTGTTTGCCTTTGCCGGTCACCGTGTGACGCGGGAGTTCTACGTCAACGATTACGGCACGCAGATGACCAAGTTTGGTCAGTCGCTGGCCGCGCGCTACGCACAGCGGCTGGGGATTGATCTCCCGCTGCCGGAGGACGGCTATCAGGGTGACTACCTTGTGGCCTATGCGGAGCGGCTGATCGCGGAGGTTGGCGAACGGTACCGGATGGCCGTGGCGGCGGCGCCCCATGTTGCGGCGCTGACGCCCGACGTGCTGGAAGAGTTCAAGTGCTGGGGTCGAGATCGCGTTCTGGAATCCTTCAAGGATACGCTCCAGCGGCTCAGAGTGACCTTCGATGTTTGGAAGAGCGAGCTGACACTCTACGAGGGCGAGGGTGTCGCGCAGAGAGGGTTCGCGGGAGAAGTCGGAAAGGCTTTGGCGCAGATGGATGCCGAAGGCCTGCTCTACGAGCAAGACGGTGCGGTCTGGCTGCGGACGACCCAGTACGGAGACGACAAAGACAGAGTGCTCGTCCGGCAGACGGGTGAGCCCACCTACTTCCTCTCTGACATCGCCTATCACCGCGACAAGATGGACCGCGGTTTCGAGCACTTGATCGACATCTGGGGCGCTGACCATCATGGCTACGTCCCCCGCATGAAAGCCGCTTTCACGGCCCTGCCGCCACACGATCCCGAACGCCTGGAGCTCATCATCGGGCAGCTCGTGAATCTCATAGAGAGCGGCGAGCAGAAGCGGATGTCGAAACGGCGCGGCGACATCGTCACGATCAATGATCTGATCAGCGCCATCGGCGTGGATGCGGCCCGGTTCTTCTTGGTTGGCCGCAGCCACGATTCCACCCTCGATCTCGATCTGGATCTCGCTGTTGAGGAGTCGAGCAAGAACCCGGTGTACTACGTGCAGTACGCGCACGCACGCATCTGCAGTATCCTGCGGAACCTGGAGCGGCAGGCCGATGCGAAGCTTCCAGAGCCCGAGACGGAACTCCCGCGAGTACATGTTGCGGCGACCGAACGGGCACTGGTGAAGACGCTATCGCAGTACCCGCTCGTTGTGCTGGATGCGACGCGACGGCGCGCTCCCCACCGCGTGTACACCTACCTCGGCGAGCTGGCGGCCGAATTCCACGCGTTTTACCGGGTGTGTCGTGTCCTCACCGACAAGCCAGATGTGACGCTGTTCCGTACCGCCTTGTGTCTGGCTACGCGGTCCACTCTGGCTGGCGGTCTCGACCTCTTGGGTGTCTCGGCGCCGCAGACGATGTAGCGCTGATCAACTGAACCGTTCTCTCGCTAGGGAGCGCAGTTGGTCGAGTTCCTCCGGCGTCAGGTCGCGCGAGAGTCCGAGGAGATGAGATACGGCGACATTGCGTTGTTTGGCGAGGAGCCGCGAGACGACGCTGTCGAGGACGGCGAGCGCTACATCGCGTCCGGAGATGGCTGGGGTGTACTTGTACGCGATACTTGACCGGTCCTGTGCCAGAAGCCCCTTCTTCACCAGGTTGTTCATGACGGTCATGACGGTCGTGTACGCGATTGACCGGCGCTGTCTGAGCACCTCGTAAACATCTCGCACCCGCGCAGCTTCCAGATCCCAGATCACGGCGAGGATGTCCGCTTCGAGAGACCCAATGCCGGTGAAGGGCGCACCTTTCGTGCCGCGAAGCCATTTCAAACCAGACTGCTCCATGGCCATTGCCTCCTGGTAGCCTCGACCAACTAGCCGCCGGAACCGTTGTCCGTACGATTCTGGTCACATGATGCCCCGCAGACGCGGGGTGAAACATGGTGTGCGGCAAGATGGGGTGGAGCACTGTCTGGTAAGATCCTGCGACCGAACGGAGGTTCGCAGCATGTCGTTTGACAGTGGGTTTTTCCAGAGCCTGTGCCGCTCACCCGGGCCCACGGGCCACGAGGCTCCGGTGCAGAGGGTTCTCCGGCGGCGGATCGCGCCGGTGGCGGTCGTCGAGACCGATCCGATCGGCAATCTGTGGGCCACCGTGGGGCCCGTCGATGGCCCTCACCTGGTCGTGTCGGCGCATGCCGATCAGATCGGCTGCACGGTTACCTACATCGACGAGCATGGCTTCGTGGGGTTCGCGACCATCGGCGGCGTGGATCACACGCTGCTTCCCGGACGCGCGCTCATCATCCACACGTCACAGGGGCCAGTGGATGGTGTCGTCGGCCTGCGGCCGATTCACCTGACGCCCAAAGAAGAGCGCGGCAAGGCGCCGGAGCTTCACGAGCAGTACCTAGATATCGGCGCCGCAGACCGCGAGGCCGCGCTTGCCCGTGTGGCGATCGGCGATCCCATCACCTTCGCGCCGCGCTTCAGCGAGCTGAGTGAGGGCATTCTCGCCACCCCCGGCGCAGATAACCGGGCCGGCGTGTACGCCGCGTTTCGCGCTCTGGAGCTGTACGCGGCGTCGCCCGGGCATACTCGCTACACCGCGTTGAGCACGGTGCACGAGGAGACCACGCTCCTGGGAGCTAAGACGCACGCCTTACGCGTACGTCCGGATTGCGTGGTGGTGGTCGATGTGGATTTCGCGTCAGACTACCCGGGTGCCGAGCCACGCAAGATGGGCGGCGAGGTCAAGCTTGCGCGGGGGCCGGTGCTCGCGCGCGGCACTGGCAGCAACCCGCGCCTCTTCGATTTGGCGAACGAGGTGGCAAGTGCCGAGGGCATCGCTGTGCAGATCAAGGCGGCGCCCGGCTCCATGAGCACGGACGCCGACGAGCTCATCGCGGCAGGCGGGGCTGCTCTCTCACTGAGCCTGCCGCTCCGCTACATGCATTCGCCGAACGAGGTTGTGTGCGCCGCCGATCTCGAGGCAGCGGCCAGATTGCTGGCCGCGCTTGCCGTGCGGCTCGGCGAGGTTTTCGTACCCGGCTACTTCGCCGTCTGACGTTGGCATGAGGATCTTCATCAGCGTAGATATGGAGGGTGCCAGCGGCGTCTTCGCGGAAGAGCAGACCACGCTGGGCACGGAGGCGTACCGACAAGCGTGTCGGCTGCTGCGCGCGGATGTGGACGCGGCTATCGAAGGATGTCTAGCCGCGGGTGCCACGGCTATCACGGTCGCCGACGGTCACGAGAAGGGGAGCAACCTGAGCGCTGAGGGGCTTCCGCCACAGGCCAGGTTGGCGAGCGGGACGCCCACGCCGCACAGCATGATGCACGGTATCGCCGAGGGGTACGACGCCGCGCTCATGGTGGGCTACCATGCCATGGCGGGTACCGCTGGCGCCGTCCTCGATCACACGTATTCGTACGACGTGTTCCGCGTACGGCTCGACGAGTATCTTGAGGTCGGTGAATGCGGTATCAATGCGGGCCTCGCGGGGGTCTATGGGGTGCCGGTGGTGTTCGTCTCGGGCGACGACAAGCTGGCCGCTGAGGCGGCCGAGCTGCTGCCCGGCGTAGAGTGCGCGGTGGTCAAGTACGGGACCATGCGTACCGCGGCTCGGTTGCTGCCTCCCGAAACAACGCGGGCGATCATTCGGGATGGCGTCACGCGCGCTCTGCGTGAGCGCCGCTGGCCTGCTCCACTTGACCTGGCCGGTAAGCCGCTCCGCGTTACGTTTACCCGGACGGCGGCGTGCGACGCGGCCAGCCTGCTGCCCGGGATACAACGCGTGGACGGCCGCACGCTCGATATCCCCGGTGGCGACTACCGGACTGTCTTCCACATGTTTCTGGCGTGCACGAGCCTCGCCAGTCAGGTTCGTGCCTAGCGTGCTCCGCGCGATCAGCGAGTCCTGCTCGCCCTGTCTGGCTCGGCGCGCTTGAGCCGCTCGTTGTTGCGGGGATGTGCTCCCTGTGGGTATCCTTGGCTTGCGAGCGGATGTAGCGTAGTTGGTAACGCGTCAGCTTCCCAAGCTGAAGACCGCGGGTTCGAGTCCCGTCATCCGCTCCACTCAATGCTCTCTTCGTCTCCGATGCTCGTCTTCCGATCTCCCTCACATCTGCTCTGATGACCGCCAATCATGCAGTGAGAGGCTTTCCTCTGCGATACATGTAGGGTATCCTAAGCGCGGAGCGGAATGGAGAGAGGCGGATGCCATGGTCAGGAGGAGCGAGAGTACCGAGGAGTACCTCGAGGCGATGTTCAAGCTCTCGCGCACGCCCGAAGGCATTACGGTCGGGCGTCTTGCCTCTGAGTTGGGCGTAGCGCCCTCGTCGGTGTCTCAGATGATGCGACGGCTGGTGGCCGCCGGGCTGGCATCACGCGACATCGATGGCCACGTAACCCTCACGAGGCGGGGCCGGCGCGAAGGTGCCGTTCTGGTACGGCGCCATCGTCTCAGTGAGCGATTCCTGGTAGACGTGCTCGCGCTGCCATGGGACAAGGTGCATGAGGAAGCCTGTCGCATGGAGCATGCGCTCAGTCCGGAGGTAGAGGCGCGCTTGGCGGCGACGCTCGGGAATCCTACGGCCTGCCCCCACGGGTATGCGATCCCCGACGAGAACGGAGAGATCGCCGAAGATGTCGCCCGCCCACTCGCCGATCTGCAGGCGGGTGAGGGAGGAGTGATCTCGTGCGTCGATGAGGCGGAGCCGGAGTTGCTCCGCTACCTGAGCTCGCTAGGTCTGCTGCCCGACACAAGCGTTACCGTGGAGAGCGTGGCTCCCTTTGGCGGACCACAGCTGGTGCGTGTGGGGTCGTCGCAGTACGCCCTGGGGCGCGAGGTGGCCGCCCGAGTCTATGTGAGGAGCTAGGCCGATGCCCGGTACGGCCATCTTGGGGCGGCGGCGAGGCCCCGAGCGAGCTCCTGCTCGCAGCGAGCTCGTGGTCGCCATCGCGGGCAATCCTAACGTTGGCAAGTCTACCCTGTTCAACCAGCTCACCGGCGCCACTGTAGATACCGCCCACTACCCTGGCATCACGGCGGAGGCGGTGGCGGCTCGTGTCGAATGGGGTGCTCAGCAGGTCGAGATCATCGACCTGCCGGGCATCTATGGCTTTGGCGCCCGAGCAAAGGACGAACGCCTGGCATGGGAGACACTTCTCGCCCGGCGTCCACATGTCGTGGTGGCGGTAGCTGACGCGACCAACCTGGCGCGTAGTCTGTACGTGACGCTGCAGCTACTGGATCTCGGGTTTCCCGTGATCGTGGCCCTCAACCTGACCGATGAGGCGCGGCGGCGAGAGGTCATCGTGGACGAGCAGGGGCTCCAAGCCGCGCTTGGGGTCCCGGTGGTGAGTACGGTCGCGCTCAGGGGCGAAGGGTTGGAACGCGTGCGGCGAGCCATCTTGACCGCTGGCCAGACGCGGAGGCCGCGTGGCGAAGCATACTCGCCGGCCATAGAAGAACGCCTCGCCGATCTGGCCGCTAGTTTCGCCGCGCCAGGTGTCCGGTGCGACCCGGCCTGTGCCGCCATCTGTGGCCTGGAGCCTCGTGGAGCCGCGTTCGCCGTTCTGGAGGGTTTCGGCCAGGTATGCGAGATCGGGGAATTAGCGGCGCTGGTGGAGCACGCTCGGTGCCGGCTGCCGCAACTGCCTCTGCACGACGACCGTACCGCTTTGCGTCTAGCGGCCGAGCGTCATGCTCGCGCCGGGCGCATCGTCGCCGCGGTCGCCGGTCGTTCGCGAGAGGGCGCCGGCGACCGTCTGTGGCGCTTCGTCACTCGGCCAGCAACCGGTGTGCCGGTACTGGTCGCGGTGCTGGCGGCCGTGTTCGCCGTCCTGTTCTTCGTTGGGGAATGGCTCTCGGTGCTCTTGACCACCACATGGGAGGCGGGGCCGGCGCCGCTGCTCCGGCGGCTCGTTCAAGAGATGGTAGGGGCCGGCGCCTTCGCCGACACGCTTCTCTGGGGGCTCGATGGCGGTATCTATGCCGCACTCGCCGTCGGTATTCCCTACATCATGACGTTCTACTTGATCATGGCTCTGCTGGAAGACTCCGGGTACGTGAATGCTGTAGCCTATCTCAGCGACCGGCTGATGCGTCATGTAGGGCTGCAGGGCCGCGCGGTCATCCCGCTCATCGCGGCCGCTGGCTGCAATGTGCCCGCCATCATGGGCGCTCGCGTACTGACGTCTCGCCGTGAGCGACTGATCGCCAGCACGCTGATCGCCCTGATGCCGTGTAGCGCGCGGACAGCGGTGATCGTCGGGGCCGTATCGCTCTACGTCGGATGGGGCTGGGCCTTAGCGGTCTACGGCGTGATCTTCGCCGTGGGCTTGTCGGCCGGTCTCGGTCTGAACCGCCTCCTCCCCGGTCAACCGGGTGCGCTCGTGATGGAGATGTTCCCTCTCCGACGGCCGTCGCCGTGGCTGGTCCTGCGCAAGACGTGGGCGCGGCTGCGGGACTTCGTGTGGGTCGCCGCACCCATCATCATCGGCGGTAGCTTGCTCCTCGGCGCGCTCTATGAGACGGGTATTGTGTGGCACTTCTCTCGGCCGCTCGCCCCGCTCGTGGAGGGCTGGCTTGGCTTACCAGCTGTCGCGGGGCTCACATTGCTGTTCGCGATCCTGCGCAAGGAGCTCGCTCTTCAACTGCTGATCGCCTTTGCGGTGGTGGTCTACGGCAGTGCGGCAACCAATTTGAACGCGTTCATGAGTGACCATCAGCTTGTGGTCTATGCGCTTGTGAGCTGCCTCTCCGTGCCGTGTGCCTCAACGATCGCTGTGCTGGGTCGTGAGATCGGCTGGCGGGCAACGTTCCTGTTGGCGGTCGCTATCCTCGGCGTCGCGCTGCTTGTTGGCGGGGTGGCTCACCGTCTCTTGCCGCTGGTCTAGCGGCAGGCCCACGGCTTGGCTGATGACCCAGTCGAGCGTTGCGCGCGCCACGTCTGCCGATCGCTGAGGTGCTTTGTGGCCGCCACTTGGGAGGGCAATGAGCCGCATGGGTGGGGCGAGCGCGCTTGCCAGCCGTTCGCTCGTCGCGAACGGCACATCGGTGTCGTCGCGTGCGTGTGCCACCAGCACGCGGCGCTGGCCTGCCGCGACGGTCAACAGGCGATCGGTCTGCAAGAATGCGCGCAGCCCGGCGACGTCGAACCGTCCGGTGAACTGCTCAGCGGCGTCTGTAGTTAGGCTCTCGAATCTGTCGAGCCCGCGCAGCAGCGAAGCTTCGTCGGCAGGACAGAGGATCACCAGGGAGCGGAACAGGCTGGGGTGCGCGTGTGCCGCGTGCAGCAGCCAGAAGGCTCCGAGGCTGGATCCACGTGCGGCGAGCCAGGGTGCTCCCGACTCGTCGAGCAGCGAACGCGCGGCCGCAACGACGTCGTCGGCGGCGTGCGCATCCATAATCCCCTCGCTCTGTCCGTGACCGCGGAAGTCGAAGACCAGAGCGGCCAGTCCTCTGGCGACCGCTTGCCGTGCCATGATGGCGTGGTTTTCCTTGCAACTTCCCGCGCCGTGGCAGACGAGCAGGGCGCCATGGGGAGTATCGTCGGGCAGGAATAGGAGCGCTGCGAGGCGCAGTGTGCCCGAGTGGAGTGTGAGCTCTCGTGCTCGGGGGAAGGTGGACATGGGTTCAGTCTACCAAGGATGCGGGGGCAAGGAGCGGTCCCACGGGCTTATGATGACACGATTGCCCCTGTCGGTGGGGAGAGCACAGCTATCGTAACTATGGAGGCCACGTGCGTGTCGTCAATGTCGGTCATAAGGAGATCGCCGAGTATCGGAGTCTTCTCCTCCCCGAGCTAGTGGAAGACATCGAGCGGCTCGCGGAGCCTCTGCGTGGCCGTCGAGTGCTCCACATCAACGCTACTTCGTTTGGCGGTGGCGTGGCTGAGATCCTCTACACTCTCGTGCCGCTCATGACGAGTGCGGGTCTGCAGGCGGAGTGGAACGTAATCCACGTGCCGCCGCAGTTCTTCGGCGTGACCAAAACGTTCCACAACGGCCTGCAGGGGGCGGATGTACCGTTTACGGACGCGGACCGGCAGCTGTACGAGTACTGCGCGACCGCCAACGCCATGCTGATGAGCAAACTCTACGACTTCGTTGTGGTTCACGATCCGCAACCGCTCGCTGTCCGCCACTTCCTCGCTGATCCGTTGGCGGTGTCTCCTCACTGGATCTGGCGGTGCCATATCGACACCTCCACGCCGTCCGTGGCGCTCTACGACTACCTGATGCCCTTCATTCGGGAGTACGACCGCGCGATCTACACGATGCCGAGCTACGTGCCGGAGGGGTTGGGTGTGCCCACGTCCTTCATTGCGCCCTGCATCGACCCGTTGGCGCCGAAGAACATGCAGCTCTCCGCCGAAGACGCGCGCTACATCGTGCGTCAGTTCGGCATCGACGTGGATCGCCCGCTCCTCCTCCAAGTTTCGCGATTTGACCCGTGGAAGGATCCGCTCGGGGTGGTCGACGTCTATCGCATCATCAAGCAGTCGCGTCCGGACGTGCAGCTGGCGCTCATCGGTTCCATGGCGTCCGACGATCCTGAGGGCTGGGAGTATCTCGATCGGTTGATCCGCTACGCGGGCGGCGACGGCGATGTGTTCATTCTCTCCAACCTTGATAACGTGGGTAGTGTAGAGATCAACGCCTTCCAGAGCCATGCGGACGTCGTGGTCCAGAAGTCGACACGCGAGGGATTCGGGCTCACCGTGGCGGAGGCGCTCTGGAAGGCTCGTCCTACGGTGGGGGGCGCCGTGGGTGGCATACCGCTGCAGATCGAAGACGGTGTGAGCGGCTACCTGGTGCGCTCGGTGGCGGAGTGCGCAGAACGCTGTCTGCAGATCTTGGAAGACCCCGGATCGGCGCGGCACATGGCGCTCACGGGCAAGGAACACGTGCGGCGCAATTTCCTCATGCCGCGGCTATTGCGAGACTACTTGCGCCTATTCACGGAGCTCGAGCAAGAGAGGACTTGAACCGACCAGGAGGGATATGACCGTCGCGCAAACCAGCTCGAGTGCGTTGAGACCGTCTCTTGGGCGGCGTCTGATCGTGGCCGCCAATCGGGGCCCGGTGTCGTTCCACGCCGATGCTGCCGGTGAGCCCGTGGTGACCCGCGGTCTCGGAGGGCTGGTGAGCGTGCTCGCCGAGCTATTCCGCAAGCGTCCGGGTACGTGGGTGGCGGCCGCGCAGAGCGCGGAGGAGGAACGTCTGGCGGCGTCCGGCGAGGCGGTAGTCGTTGAGCTCGACGACGTGTCCTACCGCATGCGCTACGTCGCCGCCGATGCCGAGACCTATCATCGCTACTACTCGGTCATCGCCAATCCCACCCTGTGGTTCCTGCAGCATCACCTGTGGGATCTCGCCTGGCATCCGGAGATCGACCAGAACGAGCTAGACGCATGGCGACTCGGCTACCTGCCGATGAACCAGCTCTTCGCGACGGCGGTGGCCGACGAGATCGGCGGCGGTGGCGACGACGCCCTTGTGATGCTGCATGACTACCACCTGTACTGTACGGCGCCGTCCGTGCGGAAGGCGGCGCCGGGGGCTTTCCTCACGCAGTTCGTTCACATTCCGTGGCCACAATCCGACTCCTGGCGGGTATTACCGCGGGATTTGCGTACGGCGGTCTTTCGCGGCCTGCTAGCCAACGATATCGTCGCCTTTCATACGGCACGGTACGTGCGCAACTTCCTGCAAGGATGCGCGGATGTACTCGACCTAGCTGTGGACTACCGCGATAGGACAGTGACCGTGGGTGATCGGAGGGTCTGGGTGCGCGCGTACCCGGTGTCGATCGATCCCACGACGCTGCGTACTGCCGCCGCATCGGCGCGGGTCGTGGTCGAGGAACGCAGCTTGCTGCAGCAGCGGCGCGAGTACTTGCTGGTCCGTGTAGATCGCCTGGATCCATCGAAGAACATCGTGCGCGGCTTCCACGCCTTCGATCGCTTCTTGGAACTGCACCCAGAGTTCAAGGACCGAGTCACGTTCCTCGCTCTTCTACAACCCTCTCGCGAGGATGTGGAGGAATACGTGCTCTATCGCGATCGCGTGTTACGTGCCGTTGAACAGATCAACACACGCCATGGCAACACCTCCTGGATGCCCATCGACCTGCGCATTCAGGACAACTTCCCCGCCACGCTGGCCGCGTACCGGCAGTACGACGCGCTGTTCGTGAACGCGATCTTCGACGGGATGAACTTGGTCGCCAAGGAAGGCGCGATCGTCAATGAGCGTGGCGGCGTGCTGATCCTCTCCGAGAATACGGGCGCGTACGAGGAGCTGCACTCGTCCGTCATTGGGGTGAACCCCTTCGACGTCGAGGAGCAAGCAGAGGCGATCTACCGAGCACTCACCATGCCCGCGAGCCAAAGCCATGCACTCGTAGGTCGTATCCGAGAGGTCGTTGAGCGCAACAGTGTAGAGCGCTGGATCGACACGCAGTTGGCAGACATAGACGCCAAGCTGAGCGAAGAGCGATGAGCTACGATGCCGGCGTCGCTACGAGGCGCCGGTAGATGGCTTCGTACCGATCGAGCAGACGGTCGATGTGGAACCTCCTTTCGACGTGTCGTCTGCAGGCGGCGGGGTCTATCTCGGTCACGCGGGCGACGGCGGCGACCATCTCATCTACGTTTTCGACCACGAACCCCGTCTGACCGTCCTGGACGACCTCCGGCACCGAGCCGTTGCGCAAGGCGATCACAGGGGTGCCGGTGGCCATCGCCTCGATCATGACGAGGCCGAATGGCTCTGGCCACACGATCGGGAACAGGAAGGCGGCGGCGTTGGCGAACAGCTCCCAGCGCCGCCTGCCCGCTACCTCGCCGAGATATACGATCTGATCGTCGAGCTCGGGTTGGATGCGTGTGGTGAAGTACGAACGGTACTGGTCTTGGAGCACTCCGGCCATGAGCAGCCGGCGGCCAGTGCGGCGGGCGACTTCCACGGCCAAGTGCAGCCCTTTATCCTCGCATATGCGCCCGAAGGCGAGGAGGTAGTCCTGCTTGGTCGCCTGGAACGGCCAGCGAGAGATGTCGATTGCATTGTGTACCACACCCACCCAGTTCATGTTAGGCGGTGAGGCAGAACGCTGGTACTTACTGATGGCGTTGTAGGCGACGGTCTGACCGTACATGCTGTAGAAGCTACGCGTGCTATCGTTGAAGGAGTTGTGCACCGTGTGCAGCACCGGCGGCAGGTCCAGCAGGGCTGCCGCGGCGACCACGAAGGCGCCCGAGTGGTCGTGGAGCACGTCGAACTCACGATCCCCTTTGGCGGCGAGGATGTCGGCCAGGGCGAAGCCGCTGTGCTGGGCCTCGAAAGTGGAGAGCCCCATGTACTGAGGGATTTGCGTGGGGATTACCGAGCGCAATTCGGCGGCGGTCCGCGAGTCGCCGGTCGCGTAGAGGACGACCTCGTGACCGCGGGCGACGAGCCCGTCGCAGAGTTGCTGTACGACCCACTCGATGCCGCCGTAACCATGAGGGGGCACACTAATCCATGGCGGAGCGATCTGCGCGATCCTCATGACACTATTCTACCCGTCTCTTCTCGGTGGTCGGCCAAATCGTGCATATGGTTACCTGGCTTTCCGAGGATCTCGTCGCGAGAACCCGCATGGAGGGTGAGCGTGGCGGATGGTAGAGTACCCCCATGATCCTGTTCCTGGACTGTTCGTCAGGCATCTCTGGCGACATGCTCGTCGCATCCCTCGTCGACCTGGCCGACGCCGTGAGCCTCGATGGCGAAGCGATTCTGCGGGGCGGTCTGACCGCGTTGGGCATCGATACGGCGGCGGTACAGGTGGAGTCGGTACGGCGGGGCGGCTTCGTCGCACGTCGCGTCGTGGTGGAAGACCGGCCAGGCTTCGCGTCGTTCGACCTGCTCAGGGAGGCGGTACGACGGTCGTCACTGCCCGCGGGTGTCGTCGAACGTGTGACGGCCGTGGCCGCGCGCATGGCGACGGCCGAGTGCGCGTCCCATGGCCAGGGCAAGCCACACCTGCACGAACTCGCCGGCCTAGACACGGCGGTCGATCTAGTGTCGGCGGCCTGCTTGCTCGAGGCGCTCTCGCCCGCGCGCGTCGCCGCTTGCCCCCCCCGGCTCGGTGGTGGCACGGTGACCACGGCTCACGGCGGGCTCGTCGTACCGGTGCCGGCGGTCCTCGCGCTGCTGCGCGGCCTTCCGGTCGCCGGGGGTTCTGGTCCCGAGGAGGGCGAGCTGACGACGCCCACGGGAGCGGGTTTGTTCGCTGAGCTGGTCGATGAGGTGGGGCCGTTCCCGACCGGTCGGATCGCGGCCGTAGGAGTAGGAGCGGGTCAGCGGGAGACCACCGCTCGGCCGAACGTCCTACGGGCGATTTGGCTGGAGCCATGGCGGGAATCGAGCAGTTGCTGTCCGCGGGCCGCGGGTCTCCAGAGCGCCGAGGACGAAGCGGTGGAGCTGCTCGAGACTACCATTGACGACGCCTCGGCCGAGGTGCTGGCTCATGCGGCAGAACAGCTCCGAGTAGCGGGAGCACTGGACGTGTGGCTCACGCCCGCCGTGATGAAGAAAGGACGGCTCGGGCACGTGGTGCACGTGCTCGGGCGTGCCTCGGATACGCGGCGGCTAGCGGCCATCCTCTTTCGCGAGACAACAACATTCGGTCTGCGCGCTCTGCCCGTGAACCGCCTCCTCCTAGACGAACGGCGTGAGAAGGTAGCCGTGCCCGGAGGTACCGTGCACATGCGTCTCGGTTTTTTGGACGGTCGTCTGGTGACCGCTTCGCCGGAGTACGAGGACTGTCGCGCGCTCGCCCAGTCCGGGCAGGTGCCTCTGCCGGAGGTCATGGCGGCCGCTCAGGCGGCCGCGTACGCGCAGTTCGGCTCGGCGTGACGCGGCACTTTTGTCCGCGGTCGCCCGGAGGGCCGTTCGGTACGGAGCCGCGGGCCGCCGACGACCCCCGTGCTCCGTGTTGACCGGCCTTTTTTGGCCTGTGTAGACTCAGTCACTCACGCAACCCAGGTGCTGATGGTTGGACCACGCCAGGTCTGCTGGCAAGGAGGAAGCGTTGCAGTCCGACATCGAAATTGCTCAGGCGGCGACCCTGAAGCCGATCCAGGAGATCGCCGCCGCGGCGGGCCTCCTGGACGAAGAGATCGAGCTTTACGGGCGGTACAAGGCGAAAATCGATCACGCGGCCGTGCTCGAACGGCTGGCGGATAGGCCAGACGGCAAGATCATCGACGTAACGGCCATTACGCCAACGCCGCTGGGCGAGGGCAAGACGGTCACTGCCATCGGCGTCTTCGAGGCGATGTGTCGTCTGGGCAAGAGCGCTATGCTGGCGCTTCGCGAGCCGTCGCTCGGCCCGGTGTTCGGCATCAAGGGCGGGGCGGCCGGCGGTGGCTACTCTCAGCTCGTCCCCATGGAAGATCTCAACCTTCACTTCACCGGAGATATCCATGCGGTCGGCGCCGCCAATAACCTCCTGGCGGCGATGATCGACGCGCATATTATGCACGGCAACGCCCTGGGTATCGACCCGCTCACCGTATCGTGGAATCGCGTCGTCGATCTCAACGATCGCGCGCTGCGACATATCATCGTCGGGCTCGGTGGCCGTCTGAACGGCCTGCCGCGAGAGAGCGGGTACGACATCACCGTGGCCAGCGAAGTGATGGCCATCCTCGGTCTGGCGACGAGCCTTAAGGATCTGCGTGAGCGTCTGGGTCGCATCACGTTCGCCTATAGCTTCGAGGGCCAACCGCTCACGGCCGAAGACATCGGAGCCGCCGGCAGCATGGCCGTGCTGCTCAAAGACGCGCTGAAGCCGAACCTGCTGCAGACGCTCGAGGGCAATCCGTGCCTGGTGCATGCGGGACCCTTCGCCAACATCGCGCAGGGCAATAACTCCATCATCGCCGACAAGGTCGCGATGAAGCTGCGCGACTATGTGGTAACCGAGAGCGGCTTCGCGGCCGACTTGGGTGCCGAGAAGTTCATGCACATCATCTGTCGCTACGGAGGCTTCCGGCCGAGCGCTGTGGTCATCACGTGTACCATGCGGGCGCTGAAGATGCACGGTGGGTTGCCGGCGGACAAGGAGCTGCTCAAGGCAGAGAACAACGCCGCGCTGGAGCAGGGCTGCGAGAACCTGGAGAAGCAGATCGAGAACATGAAGCTCTTCGGTCTGCCGGTCGTGGTTACTATCAATCGCTTCGAGTTCGATCGCGACACAGAGGTCGAGATCGTACGTCGGCGAGCGCGCGCCGCTGGCGCGGAAGACGCTGTCCCGATCGAGGTGCATGCGAAGGGCGGCGCTGGGGGCATGGAGGCGGCCGAGGTTATCTGTGCGGCGGCCGACAAAGGCGGCGACTTCCATTTCCTGTACGATCTGCATGCGCCGATCAAGGAGAAGATCGAGACCATCGCGACCAAGATCTACGGGGCCGATGGCGTGGATTTCCTGCCGGCAGCCGAGGAGAAGATCCGCCTGTTCACCGAACAGGGCCTAGACAAACTGCCCATCTGCATGGCCAAGACGCACCTCTCCTTGTCCCACGATCCCGCGATCAAGGGGCGTCCAACTGGCTTTCGGGTCCCAATCCGCGATATCCGTCCCGCGACGGGAGCGGGTTACCTATATCCGCTGCTCGGCGAGATGCGCACCATGCCCGGCCTACCGAAGCGCCCTGCGGCCGTGGACGTCGATATCGACGTCGAGACCGGCCGCATCGTCGGCCTGTTCTAGGGGTCGAACTTGAACGCCATCGCCGAGCACAGGAGGCTTGGCGATGGCGTCGTCTCCTGCGATACCCGGCGGTGCGGTATGCCCTCGGCCATGGAGGTAAAGCGATGAGCGACCACGAGCCAGTCGTCTACTGCAGAGCACCTCTGCAGACTTACTTGGACGACGTCGCGTCCGGCAAGCCGGCGCCGGGAGGCGGCAGCGTGTCGGCCTGCGTGGGCGCTCTCGGCGCGGCGCTGCTGAGCATGTTCGGCAATCTGACGGTGGGCAAGGAGAAGTTCGCGGCCGTGGACGGTCAGATGCGAGGGGTGCTGGCGTCTGTCGGTGATCTGCGGAGTCGCCTTGAGAGGCTGCTGCAAGATGATACTGTCGCCTACAATGGGGTCATCGCGGCGTACGGGCTTCCTCGAGACACCCAGGAACAGAGGGCCGCTCGTAAACGGGCTGTGCAGCAAGGCCTCATCGCGGCCGCCGATGTGCCGCTCAGCATCTGCCGTGTGGCCGTGGAGGTGTGCCGGTTGGCTCGGGGCGCGGTCGAGATCGGGAATCCCGCCGCGGTCACCGATGCCGGGATCAGCGCTATTCTCGGAGAGGCGGCGGTGCAGGGCGGCGCACTGAACGTGCGCATCAACCTCGGTTCAATCGAGGATTGCGACTACGTGGAGCGGACGGAGGCGGAGCTGGAGGTCTTGCTGTCCGAGGCTGCTGCCTTGCGCGCCGAAGTGCTGCGGGCGACGAACCAGAGGTTGTGAGGAGACAGCGCCAGCCGGGCGAGGATCTCGCGCAGACGAAGGAGAGCAATGAGGAGTGAGATCATCGACGGCAAGGCGATTGCCGAGCAGGTCTGCGGCGAGATCGTCGCCGAGGTCGCCAAGCTCGCCGTGCACGGTGTGAGGCCTACGGTGGCCACCGTCCTCGTAGGCGAGGATGGCGGTGCCGAGTTCTATCGTCGCCGGATCCAGGAGAACACGAGCGCCGTGGGGTTCGGTCATGTGAGCCACGTGCTACCGGCCACCGCGAGCGAGGCGGAAGTACTGGCACTCATCGCTGATCTCAACGGCGACGCCGGCGTGCACGGGGTCCTCGTCCTCATGCCGATGCCGGCGCACATTAATCAGGCCAGGGTGTTCGACGCCATCGATCCGATCAAGGATCTGGATTGCGTGAACCCAGCGAACATCGGCCACGTACTGCTCGGCGACCACTTGTTCGCGCCCGCGACCCCGTCGGCTTGCCTAGAGATCCTCGATCGGATCGGGGTGCGGCTGCAGGGGAAGGACGTCACGATTGTCAATCGCTCCAACATCGTCGGCAAGCCTCTCGCCCTCCTCTGCCTGCACCGGAGCGCGTCGGTGCAGGTGGTGCACTCATTCACTCGAGACGTGCCGGCGGCCTGCCGGCGGGCGGATGTGCTCATCTCCGCCGCGCCGGTGATGAACTTCATTAAGCCCAACATGGTCAAGGCCGGCGCCGTGGTGCTGGATGTGACGACCATCCGTCACGAGGGCAGGCAGGTCGGCAGTCTGGATTTCGCGGGTGTATGCCGGGTGGCTTCGCGGGTAACGCCGGTGCCGGGTGGCGTGGGGCCCGTGACCAACGTCATGCTGCTCAAGAACGCGCTCACCGCCTGCGTGGCGCAGACGAAGCCGACGGGGGTTCCGCGCTAGGCGGTGTCTCGACCGTGTCGAGCTTCGTGCTAGTGCTGCAGGTGTTCAGGAGAGACGGTGAGGGCGACGAGATGGAGGTCCCGCGGTGCCGGGGCGATGCATGAACGGTGAGCACGGTGCCGACGATGCCGGGCAGTACCCCGCCGTCGATCTGACGCTGTTGCCGGACATCGTGGCGGCGCATTTCTCATCGTCGGCGGATCTCATTCCGACGCTGCAGAGGGTGCAGGGCTGCTATGGCTACTTGCCGGAGGCAGTCGTGCGCGAGATCGCCCGCCTTACGGGACTGCCGGCCGCGCGTATCTACGGTGTGATTACCTTCTACGCCCAGTTCTCCACTGAACCCTCGGGGCGTCACAAGGTGTGCGTGTGCCAGGGCACGGCGTGTCACGTACGCGGTGGCCGCGACGTGCTGCGTGCCGTAGAGGACACGCTGGGTATCAAGGCGGGCGAGACGGCGGAGGATCTCAGCTTTACACTCGAGACCGCCGCCTGTTTGGGGGCCTGCTCGCTGGCGCCGGTGGTTACTGTGGACGGTCAGTACTACGGCAAGCTCACGGCCGCCAAAGTCGTCGCCCCCCTGGAGCAGGCGGCGCGCGGAGAAGACGACGATGGCGACTGACGCGACGCGCGCCGGCATGAGCATGCCACTCCCGTCTGTGGCCGCGCTAGGGGAGTATCGCCGCCGCCTCGCCGCGCGCCCTTCCGCCGCCAAGACCGTCCATGTGTGCCTGACGACCGGCTGTCGCGCCGGAGGAGCCGAGGGCGTTAAGGCGGCGTTCGAACGTACTCTCGCCGAGACTGGACTCGGCGACACCGTCTGGGTGCGCGAGACAGGGTGCCGCGGGTTCTGCGCGCGCGGGCCGGTGGTGATCATCGAGCCAGAGGGGATCTTCTACCAGATGGTCGAGCCCGGCGATGTACCAGACATCGTCCAGCGCACCATTGCCGGCGGCGAGGTCGTCTCGCGCCTGAGCTACACGGATACGCTCGGTGAGGCATGCGTGCGTCTGGCGGACGTGCCGTTCTTTAGAGGGCAGGACCGCGTGGTGCTGCGCAACTGCGGCGAGATCGATCCTACCGACATCGACGCCTACATCGTGCGCGACGGCTACGCCGCCCTGGCGCTGGTCCTGAGTACCATGTCGCCGCGTGCCGTCCTCGATACTATGAGCACCAGCGGCCTGCGCGGGCGCGGCGGCGGCGGTTTTCCGGTCGGCCGCAAATGGGAGCTCGCCGCCGACCGGCAGGACGACCGCAAGTACGTAGTTTGCAACGCCGACGAGGGCGACCCCGGGGCGTTCATGGATCGCGGCATCTGCGAGGGCGATCCGCACGCGGTCATCGAGGGAATGCTCATCGGCGCGTACGCTATGGGGGCCGGTGAAGGGTACATCTACTGTCGTGCCGAGTACCCCATCGCCATCGAGCATTTGCGCGTCGCCATCGCGCAGGCAGAGGAGCGCGGCTTGCTCGGCCAGCGCATCCTCGGGACGGATCTCTGCTTCGATCTGAAGATCAAAGAGGGCGCGGGTGCCTTTGTATGCGGCGAAGAGACGGCGCTCATCGCCAGCATCGAGGGTCGGCGGGGTATGCCACGCCTGCGGCCTCCCTACCCCGTCGTCGCTGGGCTTTGGGGCAAGCCGACCTGCATTAACAATGTTGAGACGTGGGCCAACGTGGCCCCCATCATGCTCCATGGTCCCGAAGCCTTTCGCGCTCTCGGGACGGCGGATAGCCCTGGCACCAAGGTCTTCTCACTGGCCGGCAAGCTGAACAACACGGGTCTGGTCGAGGTGCCCATGGGCATCACCCTCCGCGAGCTGATCTTCGGTATCGGCGGCGGGATCGCGCGGAACCGCCACTTCAAGGCGGTACAGATGGGCGGGCCCTCAGGAGGGTGCCTCCCGACGCAGCATCTCGATCTGCCGGTCGACTACGACTCGCTGAAGGAGGCTGGGGCCATCATGGGTTCCGGCGGCGTGATCGTCATGGACGAGACCACCTGCATGGTCGATCTCGCGCGGTTCTTCGTGCAGTTCACTCAGGCGGAGTCCTGCGGTAAGTGCGTGCCCTGCCGTGTGGGTACCAAGCGAATGTTGGAGATCCTGAACAAGATCACGTGCGGAGAAGGCGAGCTGCAGGATCTCGATCGGCTAGAACGTCTCGCTGAGACGATCAAGCGAACCAGCCTCTGCGCCCTTGGCCAGACAGCGCCCAATCCGGTGCTCTCGACTCTGAAGTACTTCCGCAAGGAATATGAGGACCACATCGTCCGCAAGCACTGCGTCGCCTGCCAATGCGCGGACTTGGTGAAGGCGCCGTGCACGCACACCTGTCCGGCTGGAGTGGACACGCCCAGCTACATCGCTCTCGTGGCGGCGGGACGATGCAGAGAGGCGTTGGCGGTGCACATGGAGCGCAACCCGTTTCCCAGCATTTGCGGCCGCGTCTGCGACCATCCCTGCGAGGCCATGTGTAAGCGGGCGGAACTCGACGAGCCGGTCTCCGTGACGGCCATCAAACGCTTCATGGCCGACAGCATTATGCCGCAGGAGATCGGCCTGCATGGTTCGGCCTCCCGCACGCAGCGCGTGGCTGTGGTCGGTGCCGGCCCGGCCGGCCTCTCGTGTGCCTACCACCTGGTGCTGTCGGGGTTCCCGACGGTGGTCTTCGACGCGCTTCCGGTTGCGGGCGGCATGATGCAGGTCGGTCTCCCCGCATTTCGCCTGCCCAAAGACGTGGTGGCGCGGGAAGTGAACACCATCCTCGACTTGGGCGTGGATCTCCGCTTAGGGATGGCTTTAGGGCGAGATTTCACGCTGGGCTCGCTATTCGCCGATGGCTTCGAGGCAGTATTCGTGGCGCTCGGGGCGCATGGCTCAAACCCGCTCGGCGTCGAGGGGCAGGATGCCGCGGGCGTGCTCTCTGGCGTCGAATTTCTGCGCGATGTGAACCTAGGGAACGAGTGCACCATTGGGGAGAAGGTGGTCGTGGTGGGGGGCGGCTCCGTGGCCATGGATGCCGCTCGCTGTGCGTTACGCCTGCAGGAGATGGCGGGTCGTCCTCGAGACGTGACGCTGATCTACCGGCGTTCACGCGTGGAGATGCCCGCCTTTGCGTGGGAGGTACTCGAGGCCGGCGAGGAAGGGCTCGCCTTTCTCTATCTCACCGCCCCCTCGCGTGTGCTCAAGAACGAGGCGGGCCGCGTCGCCGGCCTGCGGTGTGTGCAGATGGAGCTTGGCGGCCCGGATGAGGGAGGCCGCAGACGGCCGGTTCCTCTCGCGGGCTCGGAATTCGCACTCGAGTGCGACACGGTGATCGCCGCCATTGGGCAGTCGGTAGATGTCTCGTGGTGTGCCGACGAGGGCGTGCAAGTCTCGCATGGCGTGATCGTTGCCGACCCGCTCGATTTGCGAACGACGCGGCCGCGAGTGTACGCGGGTGGCGACGCCGTGCGTGGTCCGGCGACGCTGGTAGAAGCGATCGGCGACGGTCAGCGCGCGGCGTTCGCCATTGAACGCGCGCTCACGGGACGATCATCCCGTGAGGAATACCTCGCCGACATGCAGCGTCTCCGCAGAGTGCCGCGGAGCGCGACCTTCGACGGAGGAGAGGCGGGGCAACAGGCACCCAGGGTGACGGCGCCGAAAGTACCGCCCGATGAGCGTGTGCGGAGCTTCGTCGAAGTGGTACGGGGCATCATGGTGGAGCAGGCGCGCTGTGAGGCTCAGCGATGTCTTCGCTGCGACCTTGAGCATTAATTGAACGCGCGGCAGACCGCGACGTTCGAGCACTGCTTCGTACAGGCGGTGTATCCTCGTGCCGGCCGTGCACGCGTAGCGTTTGTGGTCGAGGGTTCGCGAAAGGGCGCTGCCGTTTCGGCAGGAATACACAATATCTTGACAAGAAACGGAAAAAGGCAAGTAATAGTAGTCGCACCGGCGTCGCATGAGGGGGACGATGGCATTTAGCCTCGACAGTATCGACCGACGCATCGTAGGGCTCCTTCTCATTGATGGCCGCCTCTCCTCGGCCGAGATTACTCGGCGGTTGAAAGGCTGTGTCTCCGAGCGTTCGGTTCGCTATCGTATCGACCGCCTGCGCCGTCACGGGGTGATCCACGTGAGCGCGGTGGTCAATCCCCGTGCCGTCGGTTACCCGGTCATCGGCGATGTCCTCATCGAAGTCACGGCGGGGAGGCTGCGGGCGGTTGCCGAGGAGCTGGCGGCGTTCGATAACGTCAGCTACGTGGCGGCCTCGGCCGGCGAAGGCGACCTGAGCATTCAGGTATATGCTCGCGACAACCACGAGCTCCTCAGATTCGTAGATGAAGTCGTCGGGCGTCTGGAGGGCGTTTCGCGGACGCGCACAGTGGTGGTGCCGTGGAAGCTAAAAGACGTCTACGAATGGCAGATTCCCGAGACTGTCAGCTAGGAAGGGAGAGGTGGTCTGGTACACACCATGGCCGTGAGGGAGGGGGGTCAGTCGGACGGTCGTTGAGGGGTTCCTGCGAGCGTCGTCGCCCCTGAGAGAAAGGGGATGGAGTGGCTGAAGAGCAATTGGCCTTTGCCCGTAAGGCCAGTGGCCTTGTACGCGGGCTCTCTATGTGGGACGCCTTCGGCGTCGGCTTCATGAACCAAGGCCTTACGCCGAGCATTGTCGTCATGACAAGCCTTGGCGTTGGGGTCTACACCGGCGGCAATATGATCATCGCCGTCGTCCTCTCAGTGATCCTCGCCGGTATCGGCATGCCTATTGTCTGGGGTGTGCTCGGTGGCTCGATGCCCAGATCGGGCGGCGAGTACATTTACAACTCGCGCATCATCCACCCGATCATCGGCATCGCCGAGAGCTTCGGCAATGCTTTCGTGTGGATCATGTGGATCTACGTGCTGGCACCGTGGATCGCCGATCCAGGGCTCACGATGCTGGCGTCCTTCACCGGGGCGCAGGGCTTGGCCGACTGGGCCACGCAGCCCTACGCCACGTTCATCCTTGCCACCATCGCCAACATCATCGCCTTCTGCTTCGTCGTGTTCGGCATCAAGATCTTCGCCCGCGCGCAGAAGATCATCATGGCCATCGGTATCGGCGGCTGCATCGTCCTCACGGTGGTGTTGAGCATCTCGGCCGGCGGCTTTGCGGACTCATGGAACGAGATGGCCGCCAAACACAACTCGCTGGACTACAACGCTTTCCTCAAAGCCGTGGAGGCCCAAGCCGGCGCGGCGATGCCGACTACCTGGAACTGGTTCGACAGCCTGGGCGTTATGGTGGCCGCCTCGTGGGCCTTCGCGTACGCATACTGCATGGCGTTCATCGCCGGCGAGGTTAAGCGCCCCGACAAGACCATCATAATGGCCAACCTCTTTGCGGTGCTGGTGCCGGGTATCTTCTGCTTGTGGACCGCCATCGCCCTCTACCAGCTCGACTTCAACTTCCTGTCGGCGGCGTTCTATGCCGACAACCTCGAGAACTATGCCTGGTCTATTGAGGGGTTCAACCTGCCGTTCTCGACCAACTACGTCGGGTTAGCCTTCATCATGCTGCCCAATGCGGTGCTCGGCGTGATCTACGCCTTGTCGTACATCGCCTTCGCCCTCTGGTGGGTCACACTCTCGTACCTCGCCTTCCCACGCATCATCTTCGCCTGGGGCATGGACCGCATGGGACCCAAGTGGTTCACCGATGTCGACGCCCGCTGGGCCTCGCCCGTCAAGAACCACGTCTTGTGCTTCATCCTGGGCGAGATCGGCATCGCGCTCTACGTGTTCTGGACCAACAGCCCGTTGCAGGGTCTTGCGGTTACGGGCCTCGAGGTGGTCACGGTGTTCGGTGTTACGGCGATCGCGGCGCTCATCTTCCCGTATCGCAAGCGGGCTCGTGGCATCTGGAACGCATCGCCCTATCGTACGTGGAAGCTCCTTGGTATCCCGGTGGTCACTCTGGGGGCTTTCGTCGACCTGATCTACTTGGCCATCCTGTTCGTGTTCTTCTTCATCATGCCGGATCTCCGTGATTTCACCAGGACTGGCGTGATCTTCTTCTGCAGTATCTGGCTCGCGGGTATCCTGTGGTACTTCTACTGGAAGTGGCGCAGCCGGACCGTGGGCGTGGATGTGTCCATGACGTACGGTGAGCTGCCTCCGGAGTGATCGAGCGGAACAGCACGCCGGTATGCGATAGGGCGCCGCGCCCCCGCGGGGCGCGGCGCCCTATCCTTTCCGACCGCTATCTACTGATTGGAGTGGTTGCATGATCAAGCTGTTCTTCGTCACTGACATCCACGGGTCGAACGTCTGCTTCCGGAAGTTCCTGAACGCCCTGCCGATCTACGGCGTGGATGTAGCGGTGCTTCTCGGCGACCTCACCGGCAAGGTGCTGGTGCCGCTAGTGGAGAAGACGAGCAGCTCGTGGGAGTGCACCCTTATGGGCCAGCACGTTGCCATCGACACCGAGGATGAGCTGGGCAAGATCAAGAAGACGATCGAGAACGCCGGCTACTACTGGGTGCATCAGACGCGCGACGAATTCGAGGCTATGCGGAGCGACCCTGCCAGAATCGACGCGCTCTTCAAGGAGCTCGTGCTGAAACGGGTGCAGGAGTGGCTGGATCTGGCCGACGAGCGTCTGGCGGGCAAGCCCTTCCAGATGTACATGGCGCCGGGGAACGACGACTGGTTTGTGATCGACGACATGATCGATGCGGCCACGCTGATCAAACCCTGTGACATGCGTGTGGTAGAGATCGATAAGCATGAGATGATCACGTGCTCGTGGAGCAACCCAACCCCGTGGGACACGCCCCGCGAGGTCAGCGAGGCAGAGCTAGAGGCCAAGCTCGAGGGCCTCTGCGGGCTGGTGAAGAATCACGAGACAGCCATTTACAACTTCCACGTGCCGCCGCATGGCTACTCGCTCGACCTGTGTCCTAAGCTGGACGAGAACCTCACCATGGCCGCGGAAGAGAAGATCCACGCGGGCAGCGTTGGGGCCAAGAAGGTGGTCGAGAAGTACCAGCCGCTGCTTGGTCTGCACGGCCATATCCACGAGAGCCGGGGAGCTCAGAAGGCGGGTCGCACGCTCCTGATCAATCCGGGCAGCGAGTACTCCGAGGGCATCCTCAAGGGAGTCCTCATCATGCTGGACAAGAAGAAGATAAAGGACTACGTCTTTACTTCGGGGTGATCGCTTGCTGATACGCTCTGGAGTACGTTCTGCTCGACCATGACCGATTGGGAGAAGGGGGAAGCATCAGATGGCCCCAAGGAAACCATTCATTCTGCCCAAAGACATCCCCATTGACCAGTATCCGAAGCCCGAGGTCTTTCTCTCGGAGGGGAAGCGCATCGTCGACATGGCTCGCCGGCGCGGCGTAGTCCTGCGGGTGATGGGGCCGCTGGCGCTGCACTACTACTTCTCGGATAACATCGCGCTGTACGCGAAGCTCGAGCGCCTTGGGGAGCGCTACTTCACGGATATCGACTACGCTGGGTACGGTAAGCAGCGCAAACAGTACAAGGATCTCTTTGAGTCGTGTGGCTACGAATGCGACGTCCAGACCATGGCCACCACCGGCAAGACTCGCCAGATCTACTACGGCGGCGCGGTCCCGATGATCGACATCTTCATCGATAAGCTGAACTACTGCCATGAAGTCGACTACCAAGGTCGCCTAGAGCTGGACGACTACTCGGTTTCGCTGGCAGACATCATGCTGCAGAAACTCCAGATCGTGGAGATCAACGACAAGGATCTGAAGGACGTCGAGTTCCTGCTCACCGTCGCCGAGCTGGGCGAAGACGATGCCAAGAAGATCAACATGGCCTATATCGCCAAACGCTTCGCCGACGACTGGGGCTTCTGGTATACGGCCACGCAGCTCAACCTGCCGAAGGTGAAGGCACACGTAGATGCGGTGCCGGCCTTTACTGAAGAACAGCGGGCGTACGTCAAGGGTCAGGTTGACACGCTCATCGCCCGCGTCGAGGCAGAGCCGAAGACCAAAGGGTGGGAGAAGCGTGCCAAGAAAGGTACGAGCAAGATCTGGTACAACGAGGGGTTCTCGGACTGGTGAGCTTCCGGCCTCTGCGCGCGCGGAGGCTTGCGGAAAAAGGAGAGCGGGGCCGCCACGGCCGTGGCGGTCCCGCTCTCCTTTCGGGATCGCGCGCGCTCGCTAGTGAGATGAGGCGCGCGCGCCGTTCTTGAGGCTGCGACGCACCTCGACGAGCGTGTCCGCGAGCCGCTTCACAACCTGGTCGAGCTCTTCGTAGGTGATCACCGCTGGCGGCTCGAGGCGGAAGGTCTGTGCGTTGTTCAACGTACCGCCGACCAGGACGCGCCTGCCAAACAGCCCGCTGGAGACGGCGTAGCCAATCTCTGGACTTTTGAACTGCATGCCGATGAGCAGGCCTAAACCGCGTACTTCCTCGTAGAGGTCGGGGTATTCTTCGGCTAGTTCCTGTACCCTCGTCTTGAGGTAGGCGCCTTTCTCGGCGGCTTGCCCGGGGATGTCCTCTTCGATCGTCGCGTGCAGGGCTCCAAGAGCGGCGGCGGTGGCCATCGGGTTGCCGCCGAACGTGGTGGTATGGAGGTAGGGGTTCTCGAACATCGTCTCGAAGACACGCTCCGTGACGATGCAGTTGCCGGCGGGGATGACCGCGCCGCCGAAGGCCTTGCCCATACCCATGATGTCCGGAGCGACGCCCCAGTGTTCGATTCCCCAAAGTGTTCCCGTGCGACCCATGCCGGTCTGTACTTCGTCGCAGATGAAGAGGATGTCCCACTTGTCGCAGATCTCGCGCACTTTGGGGAAGTAGTCGTCTGGTGGGACGATGGCACCCGCCTCGCCTTGCACGGGCTCGGCGATAAAGGCGGCGATGTCGAAGCCGATCATGTCGCAGATCTTCAGCTCGTGGTGCAGCGCGTCGGCGTCGCCATACGGAATGAACCGTGCTCCGGGGACGAGCGGCTCGAATGGTTCGCGGAATTCGGACTTGCCGCTCACGCTCAGGCTGCCGAGCGACTTGCCGTGGAAGGCTCTGGTGGTGGAGATGATGCCCTTGTTGTGATGAGGCTTCTTTCGGAAGGCGTACAGCTTCGCCAGTTTGAGTGAGGCCTCGGTGGCCTCGGTGCCGGAGTTCACCAAGAAGGAGTATTGGAGGTCGCCTGGAGTGACCAGGGCGAGGAGCTCGCTCAGGTAACCGCGGAGCGGATCCAGAAGCTCTTGAGAGTGCAAAGCCTGACGCTCGAGCTGTTTGGTCACTGCGCGAACCACGGTGGGGTGCCGATGACCGAGCATGTAGATACCGAAGCCGCCAAGGCAGTCGATGAACTGATGCCCTTGGATATCGGTGAAATGCGAACCGCTGTCTGACCACTCCACCGCCGTGTAGTCTGTGGATACCGATTTGCGGTAGTCGAGAATGCCCGGATTTACGTACTGGCTGAAGTTGCGTACACAGTCAGCGGTGACCTGCTGGCGCTCCTCCGCGGAAAGCTCGGAGCGCTCGATCAAGTTAAGCGCATGACGGGAATGAGCTAGAGCTTCGCGACGAAGCTGTTCGTCCATTCAGATCCCCCCTGTCGTGAACGGTACGCGACCGCTTGAATTATCGTTCGTATGTCCGACCGAGTCGCCAATATAGGATATCATCTGGCTCACCTGTGCACAATAGCGCCGGACTCCAAAGCTGAGAGGAGCGGAATGCGACGGAATGAGAGAGCGATCGGAGAGAGCGCAGAGACGCTGGCACCTACCGCACAGCGACTGGTTGCCGCTGCGCGGCGGATTCTGTCGCGTGCCGGCTTCAACGCCATCACGGTCGATGCGGTAGCTACGGAGGCTGGAGAGTACCGGGACGCGGTGCGCTACTACTTCGGGAGCAAAGACGGACTGATCGCCGCGGTGGTCGACGCGCTGTCCAGCGACGAGAACTTCGAGAAGTCTTGTGAGGTGGAGACCGGGCAGAGCGTGGCGGAGCGCATCCACGTCCGTGTGGAGGCCGATCGCCGCATCGCTCAGAACACGGCCGCCTTCTGCGACCTCCTCCATCTGCTGCCGCACGTGTTGGGCAACGACGACTTGCGCGGCCGTGTGGCCACGTTGTACGAGTGGTACAGAAACCAGTACCTCCAGTGCTTCGGGGAGCCCCCCGAGGGCATGAGTGAACGGGAACTGCGCAACTATGCCTCGCTGCTGATCGCTGTGTGCGACGGACTGGCTCTCCAGAAAGCACTGGCACCCGATGATATAGACCTAGAGGATCTCTTCGCCCTGGTGGAGGAGCTCGTGCAGAGAGCCATTGTCCCTGTGCTCCAGGGAGAAGTACGGCCAGCGCGGAGTTAAGTGAACGGGAGTTCAGGACCATTCGTCGGTCGCCCGGGTTGTTTACAGCCTTGGAGGAGTGATGTAGTCTCGCGCGCGTAAAGACGCGGTGCCATCTCAGGGGGACACTGCTGCGGCCCACGGCCGCGATTCGGGGTGACAGGAGGGTTGGTCTTGCAGCAGGAAGGCGGCAGATCTACGGGAACCGTCAAGTGGTTCAGTAGCGAAAAGGGTTGGGGCTTCATTACACGCGACGATGGTGACGAACTCTTTGTCCACTATAAGGAGATCGTCGGCGAAGGTTTTCGGACGCTCGCCCAAGGCCAGCAGGTCGAGTTCGACATCACGCAGACCGATAAGGGGCTGCAAGCGTCCCGCGTTACGGTACTCGGCTAGGGACGCGTCTTCCGAGTGAGGGCGAGGGGCTCCGCCGGCTCTGTCTGGCGGAGCCCCTCGCCGTTCGCGTCCTCGTTCGTGCTAAGATGGCAGGCCCGTTGCGAGGCGACCGACCTCTGCATCGCCGTGTCTTGCCAGGAGTCGCTATGATCACAGAAGCCGATGTTCGCTACGTTGCTGGACTGGCTCGGTTGCGTCTCGAACCGGACGAGCTAGCGCGAATGACGGACGAGCTCGCCAAGATCCTCGCCCATGTCGACAAGATCGGGGAACTGGATCTGTCCCATGTGACCCCGTTGGCGCACGTGCTCGATGTGGTGAATGTGATGCGCCAAGACCGCGAGCTGCCGAGCTTAGACCAGGAGGCAGCCCTGCGAAACGCCCCCGCGGTTACCGATATGTCCTTCCGAGTGCCGAGGATGAGCCAGCGATGATCGGTCTAGATCCCCTGCGCCTTACCGCGGTGCAGGCGAAGCGGTTGCTGACCGGCGGTGAGGTGTCGGCGGCGGAGCTCACGAGCGTCTACCTCGATCAGATCGGCGCTGTCGAGGGGCGTGTGGGCGCCTACGTGCTGGTGCGTGCCGACGATGCCGCTCGCTACGCGGCCCGCATAGACAGCGAGGCCACGGCGGTGCGCGGAGCACTGGCCGGTCTGCCCACGGCCGTCAAAGACAACATGGTGACCGAGGGTGTGGCCACTACGTGTGCCTCGCGCATACTGAGCAACTACGTGCCGGTCTACACCGCTACGGCGGTACGCCGATTGTTCGACGAGCACGTAGTGATGCTCGGCAAGACGAATATGGACGAGTTCGCCATGGGCTCCTCCACGGAGAATTCGAGCGTGCACGTCACGCACAACCCGTGGGATCTGGCGACGGTCCCGGGGGGGTCGAGCGGAGGTTCCGCCGCCGCGGTGGCCGCCGGCGAGGCCTTGTGGGCGCTGGGTTCGGACACCGGCGGATCTATTCGTCAGCCGGCGGCCCTCTGCGGCATCGTCGGCATGAAGCCTACGTACGGCGTGGTGTCTCGTTACGGGCTCGTCGCGTTCGCCAGTTCCTTGGATCAGATCGGGCCACTCACTCGATCCGTCAGCGACTGTGCTCTGCTGCTTCGCCACATCGCGGGGAAAGATCCCCGTGACGCTACCAGCGTGGAGTTGCCGGCTGGCATCGAGTTACCCACCGCCGAACGCCTCGACGGCCTGCGGGTCGGAGTCCCGGCGGAGTACCTGGGCGCTGGTGTAGACCCTGGTGTGCGGTCGTGCTTCGAGTCCGCACTGCGTCTCATCGAGGGACTCGGGGGGACCATCGAGGAGACCTCGCTGCCGCACACCGAATACGCGCTCCCCGCCTACTACATCCTCGCGCCGGCGGAGGCGAGCGCGAATCTCGCGCGTTTCGACGGCGTGCGGTACGGCCATCGCAGCGAGAAGGCCGAAGACCTAATCGAGATGTACGAGCGTACCCGTGGAGAGGGCTTCGGCCCGGAGGTCAAGCGGCGCATCATGATCGGTACCTACGCGCTCTCGTCCGGCTACTACGACGCGTATTACGGACAGGCGCAGCGAGTCCGCCGCCTTGTACAGGAAGACTTCCTGGCGGCCTTCTCCCGCTTCGACGTGCTCGTGTCGCCCACCTCGCCGACCGTTGCTTTCCCCATCGGATCGCGCACCGCCGATCCCTTGGCGATGTACCTCAGCGACGTGTGCACCATTCCCGTCAACCTGGCTGGTCTGCCGGCGCTCTCCCTGCCCTGCGGATTGTCCGACGGCCTTCCGGTCGGATTCCAGCTCATCGGTCCGACGTTCTCGGAGAACCGGCTGCTCGACGTGGCGTTCGCGCTAGAGATGGCGATCGGTTTCGACGCGGTACCCTCGTTCCGCGACGCGCGGATAGCAACGCCTCGGGGCGGCTCGGCAGGTTCCTGTTCTTCGGCGAACGAGGGGGTTTGTGATGGCTGAGTGGGAGCCGATCATCGGCCTCGAGGTACACGTGGAATTGGCCACGCAGACCAAGATGTTCTGCGGCTGTGCACTGTCGTTTGGCGATCCTCCGAACACCCACACGTGCCCGGTCTGTTTGGCTCATCCCGGCGCCCTGCCGGTGGTCAATGAGCGGGCCGTGGAGTACGCCACCCGCATTGCGCTGGCGTTGGGATGCACCATCAATTCGCGTTCGGTGTTCCACCGCAAGAACTACTTCTATCCCGACTTACCCAAGGCCTATCAGATCTCGCAGTTCGACGAGCCTCTGGCGGTTGGGGGGACGTTCAAGTACTGGGTGGGCGACGAGCGTTGCAGCTGTCGCATTAATCGCGTGCACATGGAGGAAGATGCGGCCAAGCTGGTACACGCCGGAGAGAGCGGCCGCATCGCGGGGTCCGAGTACTCGGTCGTCGATTTCAACCGCGGCGGTACTCCGCTAGTAGAGATCGTTACCGAGCCGGATATCCACTCGCCCGCGGCGGCGCGAGAACTGCTCACGCAGCTACGCGCCGCCGTCGTAGAGCTGGGCGTGAGCCAGTGCAACATGGAAGAGGGCCAGGTCCGCTGGGACGCGAACATCAGCGTGCGGCCGGCTGGGAGCGACCAGCTTGGCGTGCGGACCGAGCTCAAGAATATGAACAGTTTCCGCTTCCTGCAGCAGGCGCTCGAGTCCGAGATTCCGCGCCAGATCGGTGTGCTCGAGAGCGGCGGTCGCATCGAACAGGAGACCCTGCACTTCGATCCCGTCACCGGCACCACCAGCCCGCTGCGTTCCAAGGAAGAGGCGCACGATTACCGCTACTTCCCCGAGCCGGATCTCGTCCCGCTCGAGATCGATCCGGCCTGGGTCGAGCGGTTGCGCGTCGACCTGCCGGAGTTGCCGGGTGAGCGAGTGGAACGCCTCATGCGGCAGTACGGACTCTCCCGCTACGATGCCTTCGTGCTCGGCATCCCCGGGGCTCTGGCGAGCTTCTTCGAGGCCGTGGCGGCATACGGGGTAGACGCTAAGCTCGCCGCCAACTGGACGATGGGAGAGTACCTGGCGTGGGTCAACACGACCGGACTGACCCCTGGCCAAGGGTATGTGAGCGCGGAACGGCTGGCCGCCCTCGTGCGGATGGTGGTGGAGGGCACGATCTCCGGGAGCGTGGCGAAAGAGGTGTTCGGCCTCATGATCCAGGAGGAGGCCGAGCCGGCCGAGGTGGTTCGGGCACACGGCCTCGGCCAGATCTCGGACGAGGATCAGCTCCACGAGCTGGTGGCACGGGTACTCGCGGAGAATCCGGCGCAGGTGGCGCAGTACCGCGATGGCAAGTCGCAGCTCATGGGGTTCTTCGTCGGTCGGGTGATGAAGGTCACAGGAGGCCGCGCCAACCCGCAGGTTGTTAATCGACTCCTGAAGCAGGGCTTAGAGGGATACTGAGGTCCTGGGGAAGCTTCTGAGGAAATCGGAGGTGCGAGATGACTGCAGCGGCGCAGGGCATGACGAAACGTATCTTCGGGCAGTGGGAGTGGTGGGTGCTTATCGCCGCGTTCGTCTCTTCCGCGATCTTTCCGCCACTCGCGCCCGTGTTCTTTCTGGGATCGACGGTGTGTGCTGCGGCGCGCAAGAATGCGCAGGTCAGGCTGGTGTCGCTCGTACTTACCGGGGCGACAGCGGTGCTCTACGCGTTCATAATTAGCCGCGCCTGACTTCTGGACGTTCCTTTCGAGGTGCGGCGAGGTGGATCACCTGTCGCTCTTCGCCGCATCGTGGCTGCTGTGACTGCTGCTCCAAAGGTGGACTAGCCCGGCGATCCTGACTGGCGGTACGGCTCTCGCTTGCCGCTGTCGAGGAGGCTGTGCAACAATCACGTGTCTTCCATTGCGTGGATGCGCGTACGTCTGTTTCCTCCAGTTCCCAGATTGCGGGGGGTCACCGACGCACTCGTGGCGTCCACGAATCGACCGAGGGGCACGCGGCATGGCCAGAGATCTTGACAGCTTCGTCATTCAGCCTAGGCAGCCGGCTCAGCCGGCGGTCCTCATCGACGACACCACCCTGCGTGACGGCGAACAAACCGCGGGGGTGGTCTTCTCGAATCACGAGAAGATCCGCATTGCCAAGCTGCTCGACGAGGTGGGCGTCCATCAAATCGAGGTCGGCATTCCGGCGATGGGCGGCGACGAGAAGGCGACGATCAAACAGATCGTCGGCCTCGGCTTGTCCTCCTCGATCCTCGCCTGGAACCGAGCGGTGAAGGCAGACATTCAGCACTCGCTGGACTGTGAGGTGAACGCCGTCGCCATCTCGATGTCGGCGAGCGACATCCACATCGAGCATAAGTTGCAGAAGTCGCGACAGTGGGTGCTGGACCAGATCAGCTCGTGCGTGGAGTTGGCGAAGTCGCACGGCCTGTACGTGTCCGTGAACGCCGAGGATGCCTCCCGTGCCGATCTCGAGTTCCTCTTGCGGTTCGCGCAAGCGGCTAAGCAGGCGGGCGCGGATCGTCTGCGGTTCTGCGATACGTTGGGCATCCTCGACCCGTTCGACACGTTCAACGTCATCAGTTTCCTGATCAAGCAGGTCGGTATCGCCATCGAGATGCACACGCACGACGACTTCGGCATGGCTACGGCCAACGCGCTCGCCGGCGTCAAGGCGGGGGCCACTTACGTGAATACCACGGTCAATGGCCTCGGCGAGCGCGCCGGCAACGCGGCGCTGGAAGAAGTCGTCATGGCGCTCAAACACATCGGGAAGGTAGACCTCGGCATGCACACCGAGCGCTTCCGCGAGCTTTCCGAATACGTGGCGTCGGCCTCGGCGCGCACCATCCCGGCCTGGAAGAGCATCGTCGGCACCAACGTGTTCGCGCACGAGAGCGGCATCCACGCCGACGGCGTCATCAAGAACCCGTTGAACTACGAGGCGTTCTCGCCGGAGGACGTGGGCCTGGAGCGACAGATCGTGGTTGGCAAGCACTCTGGTTCACGTACCATCTACCGCAAGTTCCAGGAATTCGGGATCGAACTTTCGCAGGCCGACGCCGAGGCCATCCTCGCGCTCGTGCGTGGCACGGCGGTAGAGCTCAAGAGGGCACTGTTCGACAAGGAGCTCATGTACATCTATCGCGATTACCTCGCTCACCAGAGCGCGCAGGCTAGCGACGAGTCAGTCGCGGCGAGCTGAACAGGACGGGTGTAATGATGCCTGGTCTTACGCTTGCCGAGCGCATCATCTCGGAGCACGCGGTCGCTACGCCGGGTCGCATACGGCCTGGACAGATCGTGGTCGCCGTCGTCGATCTGGCGATCGCGCAGGACGGCACGGGCCCGCTGGCGATCCAGCAGCTCGCAGATCTGGGTGCCGAACGCGTGGCCACGCGGGCGGTGTTCTTCGTCGACCACGCGGCTCCCGCGCCGCGCAGCGAACTCGCCTTCGCGCATACGCTGATCCGCGACGCCTGTCGCCGGTATGGCGCGGAGCTTTCGGATGTAGAGATGGGCGTCTGTCATCAGCGCGTGGCTGAGTCCTACGTGCGGCCCGGCGATCTGGTCATCGGCGCCGACTCCCACACCTGCACGGCCGGTGCTTTCGGCGCCTTTGCCACCGGTATGGGCTCCACCGACGTCGCCGTGGGCATGGCGGGCGGGCGGACGTGGCTGCGCGTGCCCGAGACATTCCGCGTGGAGCTCTCCGGCGCCCTCCCGGCCGGGGTCATGGCGAAAGACCTCATGCTGACGCTCATCGGCGACATCGGCGCCGATGGGGCTACCTACAAGGCTTTGGAGTTCGGCGGCGACGGCATCCAGCGGCTGCCCATGCACGAGCGTCTGACGCTGGCCAACATGGCGGTGGAGGCGGGAGCCAAGACCGGCCTGGTGGCTAGCGACGAGCAGACGCGCGCCTACTTAGAAGCGCGAGGCCGTGGAGACCACTGGCGGGCGGTCGGGCCGGACGAGGATGCGGTGTACGAGCGGACGCTCCGCTATGCGGCGAGCGGGCTCGTCCCCATGGTCGCTGCTCCGCATACGGTAGATAACAGCCGTCCTGCGAGCGAGGCCGTCGGGGTGCGCGTGGATCAGGTGCTCATCGGCACGTGCACCAATGGGCGGCTCGAGGATCTGCGTGCGGCCGCCGGGATGCTTCGCGGCCGGCGGCGGGCGGATCACACGCGTCTCGTCGTGACGCCCGCCTCTCAGGCCGTCTATCGCGCGGCTTTGGTGGAGGGTCTCCTGGAGGTGTTCCTGGACGCCGGCGCGTTGGTCACCAATCCGGGCTGTGGCGCTTGCGTGGGCGTGCATGCGGGGGTGCTTGCGCCGGGCGAGACGTGCGTGAGCACGGCCAATCGTAACTTCCAGGGGCGCATGGGGACCCCGGAGGGATCTATCTACCTTGCCTCTCCGCTTACGGCGGCGGCCGCAGCCGTTGCGGGAGAGATCATCGACCCTCGCCAACTCGGCTGAACCAGCGAAAGGAAGCCCATGGCCTGCAAGTACAGCGCGGCTCCCGCGATGACGATCGAGTCGAGCAGCCGGTACCTCGCCACTCTCCATACTAGCCTCGGCTCCATCACGGTGGAGCTGTTCGCCGACAAGGCGCCGCGCACAGTCAACAACTTCGTCTTTCTCGCTCGCGAGGGGTACTACGACGGCGTCACCTTTCACCGCGTAATCAAGGGATTCATGGCTCAGACGGGCGATCCTACGGGGACTGGGCGCGGCGGGCCCGGCTACTGCTTCCCCGACGAATTCCACCCGAGCCTGCGCCACGACGGTGCGGGGGTGGTCAGTATGGCGAACGCCGGTCCAGATACCAATGGTTCTCAGTTCTTCATCACTCATACGGCGACACCCCACTTGGATGGCAGGCACTCGGTGTTCGGCCGTGTGGTGGAGGGCCTCGATGTAGTACTGGCGATTCCCGAGCGCGATCCGCAAAGCGCCGAAGGGCCAGGCCTTCCCATCGAGGCCATCGAGATCGCTGAGGTCACTGAGGAAGCCGCCAGATGAGGGGCGGCGACACGACGTTGCGCGGGCGAGCGTGGGTGTTCGGCGACAACATCAGCACCGATCACATCGCTCCCGGTCGGCTCTTTCACCTGCGGACCAATTTGCCCGAGCTTGCCAAGCACGTTATGGAGGACGCCGACCCTTCGTTTGCGTCCTCTCTGCGACCCGGAGATTTCATCGTGGGCGGGCGCAATTTCGGCCTTGGTTCGAGCCGTGAGCATGCGCCGCGAATCATCAAACTCGCTGGTGTAGGAGCAGTGCTGGCGCAGTCCTTCGCCCGCATCTTCTTCCGCAACGCGGTCAACGTAGGCCTGCCCGTTCTGGTTTGCGATACGAGTTGCATCGCCGCGGGCGATCGCCTCGAGGTCGACCTCGCTGCTGGGTGCGTGCACGATCTCACACAGGGTCGCGACCTGTCTTTTGTCCCTCTGCCACCCGTCATGCTGACCATCTTGGACGATGGCGGCCTGGTGGCGCACATCAAGAAGCACGGTGGATTCGCGCTTCCATGAAGCGGCCACGCGTGGTTGTCGCAGCGTAACGAAGGAGGCCCGATGGGCTACACGGTGACACTCATCCCAGGCGATGGGACCGGGCCGGAGCTTGCGGAGGCGTTGGTGACCGTGATCACCGCCACTGGTGTGCCTATCGAGTTCGAGCGACAAGATGCTGGCGTAGACGTTATGGAGCGGTACGGGACGCCGCTTCCCGACCATGTAGTCGAGTCGGTACGTCGCAACGGGGTGGCTATCAAAGGGCCCATCACCACGCCGATCGGTTCGGGTTTTCGTAGCGTCAACGTCGCCTTGCGCAAGGCTCTCGACCTGTACGCCTGCCTGCGCCCCGCGCGGTCCATCAAGGGTGTGCAAAGCCGCTTCGAGGATATCGATATCGTCGTGGTACGCGAGAACACCGAGGATCTGTACGCGGGCATCGAGCACATGGTCGGCGACGATGCGGCCGAGAGCATCAAGATCATCACGCGCAAGTGTACCGAGCGCATTGTGCGGTTCGCCTTCGAGCACGCGCGTGCCCACGGTAGGGGCAAGGTTACGGCGGTCCACAAGGCGAACATCATGAAGTGCACCGATGGCCTGTTTCTGCGTGTCGCTCGCGAAGTGGCCGAAGAGTACGGGGATGTGGAGTTCGAAGATCGCATCGTCGACAACATGTGCATGCAGCTCGTGCAGAAGCCAGAGCGGTACGACGTGCTCGTGCTGCCCAACCTGTACGGCGACATCATCAGCGATCTCTGTGCGGGGCTTGTGGGCGGCCTCGGCGTAGCTCCCGGAGCCAACATTGGGACTCAGGCCGCCGTATTCGAGCCTGTCCACGGCAGCGCGCCGAAGTACGCCGGCCTCAACAAAGTGAACCCGACCGCTCTCCTGCTCAGTGGCGTGCTGATGCTGGAACATCTGGGCGAAGGCGAGGCGGCACGGAGGATGTACGATGCCATCGCATCTGTCATCGGTGAGGGCACCTGCGTGACCTACGACCTGGGCGGAACCGCTGGCACGCGCGAGATGGCAGCGGCCATCGCTCGCCGGGTAGAGGAGACGAGATGAAGCAGCAGGACCAGCACATCAACATCCACGTGACACCAGAGACGATGGGTGGCGTGTATGCGAACTTCGCGAACGTCAGCCACTCTGAATACGAGTTCTCCATCACCTTCGTGCGGCTGGAGCACGAGACGGCCGAGAGTGGCCAGATGGAGGGCGTCGTGGTCACCCGGGTGAACATGGCGCCCAAGTTCATGAAGGAACTTTTGGATGCCATGGCCGACAACTACAGCAAGTGGGCGGCGGCGCAGAGCATCCGCAATCTTCCTGAGACGGCCGATCCACAGGCTGGTGAGGAGAACGATCGGGCATAGCTCTCCACATTTGCCGATACGGCAAACTAAGCGTTTTTTTATTGCCGAAGTGTCCTTCGTTGGCTAGAATGCTCTCGCCTGTCACAGCACCCCGCGTTGTCGTGCCCTGTGCTCGTGGTTAGGTCTCCCGGTGCACTTGTCGCGGGGTATCAGGTTCCGCGACAAGGGGGGGATTGTGGACTTCTATCGGGGACAGGTGCTTAGGGTTGACCTGAGCGCTGGTAGTGTGGCAGTGGAGCCGCTCAATACTGAGTGGGCTGAGAAGTACGTCGGTGGCAAGGGTCTGCTGCTGCGGTACCTGTGGCAAGAGGTACCTCCGAGGGTCGACCCGTGGGCGCCGGACAATCCGATCATCCTCATGACGGGTCCGTTCGCCGGCACCAATGTGACAACGGCATCCCGTCTGGTCGTGGGCTGCAAGAGTCCCGTTACCGGCATCTACAACGACAGCTACGTAGGCGGCAGCTTCGCGCCGGAGATCAAGTTCGCCGGCTACGACGCCATCATCATTACAGGCCAAGCTGCCGAACCAGTTGTGCTCACCATCGCCGACGATACTGTCGACTTTGTTCCCGCCAAGCCGAGGTACTGGGGCATGAGGACATCGGAGATCGAGATGGCCCTGCGAGCGGATTTCGACAGAGACGTCAAGGTGCTCTCTATCGGCCCCGCCGGCGAGGCGGAAATTCCGTGGGCTTGCATCTCAACCGACCAGTACCACAAGGCCGGTCGTGGCGGCCACGGTGCTCTCATGGGGCGCAAGGGTCTCAAGGCCATCGCGGTACGGGGCACGGGGAGCGTGTCAGTAGGAGACGCTCAGGCGTTTCTGGCCGATGTACTGCGTATGCACACAGATTACATCCTGACAGAAGATAACTTGTGGGCGAACGAAGAGGGTACGCCCTTCCTCGCGCAGGTGATGAGCGACGCCGGCGTTATGCCTACACTCAACTGGTCAACGGGTTCCTTTGACGGCATCGAGAGCATCAACTCCGATGCCATGCAGAAGATCAAGACCAAGAACCGCGCGTGCTACCAGTGTGCTCTTGGCTGTCGGCAGTGGCACGATGTCGGCAGCGTCGCCGGTGAGGGCCCCGAGTACGAGACGATCGCCATCTGCGGTGCCAACTGCGGCATCGACGATCTTGAGGCGCTGCTTGAGTTCAACCACGAGTGCGACGAACTGGGGCTCGACACCATCTCGTGCGGTACGGTAGTCGCCTTGGCCATGGATCTTGCCGCGAAGGGGGTCAAAGACTTCGGCCTGCGTTTCGGGCAGCGCGAGGGCTACGTGAACGCACCGGAGCTGATCGTCCAACGTAAGGGCGTCGGGGCGGATCTGGCTCTGGGGGCACGTGCACTGGCCGCCAAGTGCGGGCGTCCAGATCTGGCCTTCGAGGTCAAGAATCTCGAGTTGCCGGGTTACGATCCCCGTGGCAGCTTTGGTATGAGCCTTGCGTACTCCACTTCGGATCGTGGCGGTTGTCACATGCGGTCGTTCCCGATCGTGGAGGAGGTAGTCGCTGGGACTCTGCCACCCGATAGCCTTCAGGGCAAGGCGGAGTATAACGTGGTCAAGCAGAACTTCTCATCTATGAAATTCAGCGGTATCTGGTGCGACTTCTGGGCCATGGATCTCAACCAGATAGCCCAGCTCATGAAGCACGTTTGGAGGCGTGAGGTGAGCGAGGAGGAACTTGCGGTCGTGGGGGAGCGCATCTGGAATGTCGGTCGCCTGTTCAACCTGCGCGAAGGGGTCGAACCAGACGATCTGCCCGTAAGGCTGTATGCTGCGGAATACGCGCACACAACAGGTGCATCGGCCGGCAGGGCGATCGGTAGCGAGGTCTTCAGGGAGGCATCCGCTGAGTACTACCGCCTCCGTGGTTGGGATGACCGCGGTGTGCCCAGCGAGGCGAAGCTCACTGAGCTTGGGGTCGACGTTCGTCTGCCGTCCGTGGCCACCATCGATTTAAGGGAGCGGTAACATGCCACATGTCCTCATATCCAGCAAGAAGTGCACTGGCTGCCATATGTGCGAGCTGGCTTGCTCCGCTTACCACGAGGGCGCCTACCGGCCGTCCGTGACTCGTCTGTTTAGCGAGGTGAACCCTACGTTGGGCACCACGAAGGGGCACACCTGTCTGCAGACTGGGTGTGCCAAGTGCCAGCAGGTGTGCCCCAACGACGCGATCGTGACCAAACAGGTTACGGTGACGCCCAAGGGCGCGTTTGCCAGCAAGGAGAAGCTCGGCGAGTCTGTGACCGGCTATATCCTCGTCGTCGACGAGGCGAAGTGCACCAACTGCGGTGAGTGCTACGCGGCGTGCCCCACCGGTGTTATCCACGAGCATCCGGATCGCCATGTGGCCTTCAAGTGCGATCTCTGCGATGGCGATCCGCAGTGCATCGCCTTCTGCCAGAACCCGTATGTGCTGGCGGTAGATCTCAAGCTCGACAAGGCAGACAAGGCATTGGTGGTGAGCTGAATGGCAAAGGCGTTCATCAAGCTGCCCGTCGGATTGGTGGGGGCAGACGGCCCCGCGCTGATGGAATGCGAGGGTGTCACACTCGGCCAGGCGCTGGACGACTGCGTGCGTCGAGAGCCGCGCCTGTACTCGCGGATCTTTCGCGAGGACGGTGGCGTATGGGTGGGCATTTTCGTCAATGGGCGTAACGCCCGCCAGCTCGGTGGCATGGACACGGAGCTGGCCGATGGCGACGAGATCAAGCTGATGCCGCCGATCTCTGGCGGGTGATGTCGACTGCCAGTGGTGGTGAGGTGCGGGCGGGGCGGGCGCATGGTGCGCCCCCCCCGCCCTATTTCACCTGTGTCCGAGGACGTTGTGCGGCGTAACGGGGCCGATGGAGCGGGTGGAGAGAGGGAGAGATGGACTTTGCGCAAGCCATAGAAGGTCGGTGCAGTGTGCGGCAGTACCTGCCCGACCCCGTGCCACGCGCCGATGTGGAGCGCATGATCGCCTTGGCGACGCGGGCCGCCAACGCGGCTAATCAGCAGGTGTGGCGCTTCATCGCGGTGGAGGACCGCGAGACCTTACTGGCGATGAGGCGGGCTGTCGAGGACCGTCTGGACGAGCTGGCGGCGCGGCCCGAGCTGGCGGCGTATGCTCGAGAGGTGCGAGCCACACGCCCGTCGGCGACGTTCTTCGCCGCCGCCCCGCTGTGTGTGGCTGTGCTGGTCGTCCCCTACGCGTCTCGAATGGACAGGCTTCTCGAGCTCTGCGGGGCGACGCAGCAGGAGCGCGACCGCCTGCGGCAGCGGCCGGATCTGCAGAGTGTTGGAGCGGCTCTCCAGGTGCTGATCACGGCGGCGTACACGCTAGGATACGGCGCGTGCTGGATGACGGCGCCAGTGATCGCCGCGGAACAGCTCGAGCACGTGCTGGGGGTGGAGCAGCCAGCGCGCCTGGTCGCGCTGGTGCCCATCGGCCGCCCCGCCAGCGCTCTGCGACGTTCGTCACGGCTTCCCCTCGACGCGGTACTGAGCTTTCGCTAGATTAGCCGTCCGGGCTAGTGCTTCTGGCCAGTTTGCCGTCGGAGGAGGGCGGTTATGAGGCTCGCCATCGTCGGGGGGAAGCTGCAAGGCACCGAGGCTTGCTACCTCGCGAGCAAGGCCGCGTACCAGACCGTGCTCGTGGATCGGCACCCCGTGGTACCGGCCGCCGGACTCGCCTCGGAATTCCACATCATGGATGTGGTTGGCGAGCCTGAGCGTGCGCGAACGCTCTTCCTGGGCTGCGACGCGGTTCTGCCCGCCTGTGAAGATGGCGAGACGCTCGCATGGCTCGATCACCACGTACGCGCCTGGGGTGTCCCCCTGCTCTTCGACTGGTCGGCGTACAGGATCTCGTCGTCGAAGCTGCGGTCCAACGAGCTGTTCGACGAGTTGGGCGTTGCCCATCCGCGAGCGTGGCCGGCGTGTGGTTTCCCGCTGATCGTAAAGCCCAGCGGGGCGAGCGGCAGCGAGGGCGTGCGTCTCGCGTGGGATGAACTCACGCTCGCCGCCGCGCGAGCCGCGTTGGAGAAAGCCGGGCACAGCGTGGTCGTCGAGGAGTTCAGCCCCGGAGTGTCGTGGTCGCTCGAGGTGATCGCGTGGGAGGGTCGGGCGACTCCGTTGCTCGCGGCGGAGCTCGAGTTCGATCGCTTCTACGACTGCAAGCGCGTGGTGGCTCCCGTGTCGGGAGAAGACGCAGCCGGGCTCGTGATGCGCTTCGACGATCTGGGTGTGCGCCTCGCTGAAGGCCTGCATCTGCAAGGGCTCATGGATATCGAGGTCGTGCTCCACGGCGGTGAGCTGAAGGTGCTGGAGATCGACGCTCGCCTGCCCAGCCAGACGCCGACGGCCGTGTTCCACTGCTGTGGGGCGAACATGGTGCGGCTTCTCGCCGAGACGGTGCTGGGAGGTGCCACTCCGACGGTGGACCGTGGCGTGCGGTGTGCCTGCTGCTATCAGCACGTCGCCGTCGCCGATGGCGCCGTCGAGGTGCTGGGCGAGCACGTGATGGCGTCAGCTCGACCGCTGCGGTTGCAGCCGGGCCGCTACGGCGCGTTCGAGGTGCTCGGCGAGCTCGAAGAAGACCAGGCGGCGGAGAGCTGGTCGGCGACGATCATCACTCGGGGTGACTCGCCCGCTCAGGCGCGTGCCACGGCGGCTACGGCGGTTGCGCGGCTGGCCGAGGAGCATGGTCTCGCGGTGACTCCCGAATCGACGGCTCAGCCCGGCGACAACTGCCGGTAGACTCCGGAGCATGACGCGGCTCACCGAAGACGACGTGCGCGGCCTCATGGAGGGGCTCGCGCGGTTCGACGCCGGCCTGCGTAGCCTGGCCGGCGTCGACATCCGCGCTGTGGCGCTGCATGCGTGTGGCATCGATGACGACGCCTCGCCGCTCCCGGGAGCGCGTGTCGCCGTCGTGCCCGTCTCCTCCGGCCTGGGAATCATCCCGCGGTTCTCTCGCTGTGTTGCCGCGGTTCTCGAGTACCTCGGTTGCGATGCACGCGTCGTCCGGCAGCCCGATGTGAAGGGTCTGCAGGAGGCGGTCGATGGCGGAGCGGAGGTAGTCATGCTCGCGGACGACGATCGCTTCGTTGCGCTGAACGTCCACCGTGGTGTGTGCGCGGACGACGATCCGTGTACGGCACACGGCTATGTGGCGGCGCTAGAGATCGCCGCCGATGGATTCCAGCGCCGCCCCGTTTTGGTCCTCGGTCAAGGGCCTGTAGGGCGTACCGCCGCGAAACGCCTCCTCCACCTTGGCGCCGAGGTCCTGGTAGTTGAGCCGGATCTGGAGAAAGCGCAGTTCGCGCGAGGCGCCGGAGCGCGGATCGTTACGCTCGATGAGGGACTGCGCTCCGCCACGCTCATCGTGGACGCTACGCCGGCTCCCGACCTGATCGGTGAGCTGGCCGTCTCGGAGGGGACCATCGCTGCCGTGCCCGGTGTCCCCAGCGCGTTCACGCTCGCGGCGCAGGCACGCCTCGGCGTGCGGCACATTCACGAGCCACTGGCCCTCGGAGTGGCGGTCATGGCGGTGGAGGCGCTGAGCGGCGTTGTGAGCTCGCGCGTTTGAGACAGGACCGTGCGCGGCGACCGAGGATGACCACGGCTGCGTGAAGTGGCGTGCTGGCTGCCGCGGTTGGTGACCAGCTATGATGCTCGTGTCGCGGGGGGTCGATCGGAAGGATCACCGTGGGCTCTAAACCCACGGAGGCGGGTGTAACTCCCGCACTCCCCGCCACCGTCGCTCGCTGTGCCGTCGTTCGAGGGACATCAGAGGGATCCATAGGGGCCATGCTCTGCGAGGAGGATCCGCGAGGATTGCACGGACACCATGGTGTTCAGTGCCTAAGGCGCGGATGCCAGCCGTAGCGGAATGCGCACCAGGTTGATGACGCTGCCGTCTTCAGCCGACAGCTCGTATACCACAAGAGCTCCTCGCTTCTGTGCACTCGCGAAGGGCAATCGTATGCGGAAGGCGCCTCGTGTCCCCGAGCCGGAGGTGGCGGTGACCACCTTCTTCACCAGTAAGCGGTTGGTGGCGTCTCGCACCTCAGCCATGAAAGTTGCCTCGAAGGTGTTCGCGGTGCCGCGCGCCAGCAGTGGCGAGGAGACGGTCTCGCCGATGGTGGGCGACTCGACCAGAATGGCCGGTGCGACCTCTTCAAAGTCCGCTCGTGTGAGCGGTCGTCCTCTGGAGCTGGGGTCGCCAGGCAGGCTCACGGGCTCCCCGTTGAAGGAGATCACCACGCTGTCCACGGCGGGAAACTGCGTGACCGTGTGCACGATCTGCGCGAGCTGCAGGCGGGGGGCCTCCAGGGGCACGTCGTCGGGGGTGGCGGTGAGCTCGACGAACGCCGTGCGCGCCCGAATGGTGATCCGCACGAGCTCCATTCCGGGAGAAAGGGCCGACTGGAGCCCGGCGGCGCGCTCCTCCGCGTGGGGTCCCCGCAAGAGCGCGCGTACAGCGGCGGTGGCGACGGCTTTGGTCGCGGGCACGTCGCGACGGGCGGCGGCGATGCGCTGGTCGCGCAGGAAGTAGACCAGTATAGTGACCGTGGCCGATGGTGTCGCCGATGGTGTCGCCGGGGGTGTCGTTACGGCAGGTGTGCTGGTGGCCGGGGCAGCCGTTGAGGGCGTCGGCGAGGGCACGGGTGCCTGCTCGCCGCAGGCTACCAAGCCGACCACCGCCAGCACGGCGAGGGCGATGCTTGCGAGGAGGCCGTTGAGCCTGCGCGCAGCTTCTCTTGGCGGATGTCTTCGCAGTGGGTTCATGCGGTCAGCGTACACTCTTGCGCTCCGTCCTTCACCGGTATTCCGTTGAGGGGTGTACACTCCCTCCGTGCCCACCGATCCTCACAAGGCGCGGTACTACCGCAAGCAGATCCCCCTGTTTCGGCTCGTCGAGAAGATGAAGCTCTGGCCGTCCCGGCGCGGGATTCTCCACAGCGTACGCACGTTCGAAGTGCGTGGTTCGTATGCGGTGATTGTTACCCACTGCGACAAGCAGATGGTGGTGCACGACTCCAAGACCAGCCGGGCGGCTCGCTGGCTCCGCAACAAGTGGTTCCAGGAAGCTTGTCCGCAGTGTCGGATCCCCGAGTGGAAGCTGCAGAAGTACGGCGCGACGCACTTCATCCGTGGGTATGGTTCGCGCTTACGTGAGGTCACTGACGGGTCGCCGCCCGAGGAGTCGCGGTAGCCTCGGGGACCGTCGCGGCGTGGCGCTTGGAAGGCGTGCTGGGGTCGGCTAGAGAAGTCGCCAGCTCTCTGGCCGCAGCTGCGCGAGGCTCGGCGCCGCGAGCACACGGTCGAGGGCGTCGAGCAGCGACTGCTTGTCTTGAGGGAGCCGCCCGCCAACCGGGAGGTAGTTCGAGGCATGGTTGCTGCGAAAGAGGCAATCAGTGACGTTGGTGGTGGCGATCATCTCGCGCAGCTCGCGCAGCATGCCGATTGAGTCGGGCAGCCGCAGCTCCCCGGCACGCACGCGTTGCAGCATAGCGGTGCCCGGCTCCAGCATGAGCGTCAGCACGCCGATGTACTGCGGGTCGATGCGTGAGAAGGCCTCGCCGGTGGCACGCGCGTGCCGGAGCGAGTGTTCGGCTCCGGCGAGGCCGAGAATGGCAGTGACGGAGAGGTCGATGCCGGCCTGCGTCGCCCGCCGGCATCCCTCGATCTGCTCCTCGACCGTCATGCCTTTATGGATGGCCGCGAGTGTAACGTCGTCGCCGGACTCGAGGCCGAGGTACAGGAGCTCGAGACCGGCTTCGCGGAGCTGCCGCAGCTCCTCCACCGATTTTGCCAACAGATTCCGCGCGTTGGCGTAGCTGCTGACGCGCTCGAGATTGGGCAGCTCCGCGCGGAGCAGCGCGAGGAGGTCGAGGAGGCGTCGGGTGCTGAGGGCGACCGCGTCGCCGTCGGCCAGGAACACGCGGCGCACCTGCTGCTTGGCGGTCTCGGAGAGGCCGCGAACATCCTCCCGCACTTCCTCAGGGGGGCGTACCGCGAACGGCTTGTCGAGGTAGGTGCCGCAGAAGTCGCAGGTATTGTTCGAGCAGCCGTACGTGACCTGCAGGATCAGGCTGGCTGCTTCGCTTGGGGGTCGGATGACGTTACCGTGGTATCGCACGTCCTCAAATGTACCATACACGTCCGTGGGCGGCGGAGCGCGGGTGACTGACCGCTGTCGTGGTTAGCCGAGCGCGAGGATGGTGAACACCATCACGAAGATCGCCACCGTCTCGACGATACCGATCACGGCGAGATAGTTGCTGAAGCCCTGCCCGGTCTCGCCCAGCGCGTCGGCGCAGTGGGCGCCGACCTTACCCTGTGCGTAAGCGGAGGCTCCAATGCCGATACCGGCGGCTACTCCCGCGCCGAGGAGGGCCCAGGGGTTGTAGCCGGCATCCGCTTTCCCGAGCATGGTGATCATCAGGATCATGCCGTAGATGGTCTGGGAGAGTGGCGCGCCGACGAAGGTGATGAGCGTGAACGTTGGCATCTTGCCCTGGCCTAACAGTTTCTTCCAGGCACCGACCGCGCCGGCGCCGCCCAGGCCAGAGCCTAGGCCAGAACCCACAGCGGAGAAAGCCATCGCCGCCACGGCTCCGATCCTTCCGACTTCAGCAGCAGCTTCAGGGCTCATGGTCATCCTTTCATGAGGGAGGCGCGTGAGGTGTGGTCGCTCACGGGACCGGTGGTTGCCGTTGTGGACGCGCGGAAGGGCTCATACCGAAAGCCCTGCCAGGAGAGGCCTTTGTGGGTGGAGAACTCGAGGGTGTTCAGCCTGACGGCGTGCACGAGCACGGCGAGCGCGCAGAGCACCAGGTTCAGTGCGTGAGCGAAGAGCAGGAGGACTACCGCGGCCGCCGCTGTGGCCGGGTGGTGCCAGCCCAGCGATGAGGCCATCTGATTGAAGGCGGTGACGACGGCGACCGAGGCGTAGCCGACGGCGAACAGTCGTACGTAGGAGAGCACGTCGACGAGATTGCCGATGAACGTCAGCGGCAACAGGGCATGGTTGATCCAGTCGCGCTTGAACTCCTGCTTGGTAGCCATGAAGAGCGTGACGCAGGCCGCGCCGCCGGCGAGCAGATAGGGCACAAAGCTGGGCAGGCTGTGTCCCAGCACCATGCTGCGTGCCAGCAGGAACATGGACCACAGCACGGCGATCCAGCCGATCTGGGCGATGATCTTGGTGCGCGGGCGCACTTGCGTGATGTTCCAGACGTGCGCCAGGGTGAGATGGACCACACCGATGAGGAAGCTGAGCTCGATCACGTTGTCGCGGTCCGAGAGCCAGTCGACCTTGAAGGCCGTCAGGAAGCCCGGAAGTGGTGCGATGCCCAGGTAGTTGCCGGAGAGCACGCCCCAGAGGAGCGTGGCGCCGCCGCTGATCATGAGCAGAGAGAAGACATGGCCGGGGACGCGCGGCAGCTTCGCTCGCAGGACGACGGCTACCGTGAGGATGAGCAGACCGTAGACCGCGTCGCCCACTAGCATGGCGAAGAAGAGACTGAAGAAGATCAGGAAGACGGCGCCGACGTCGTCTTCGCGGTAGCCTGGGTAGATGCGAAGGAAGTCGAGCAGGGCGGTAATGGGCCGTGCCCACCGCCGGTAGCGCAGGAGCGTAGGCACTTGCTCGCCGGGGCGGGGATCGGTAAAGACCACCCCCCAGCCACTCTGTGCGGCTTCGTCGCGCAGCGCGTCTACGGTATCCGCCGGAGCCCAGCCCTGCAGGAAGGCCACAGCCTGGCTGTCGCCCATGCCCGCGCGGACACTGGCGAAGCGCGCGGCGTCGGCCAGCTCGGCCGCGCGGGCGCTCACGGCGGAGCTGGCGGGAGCTAGCTCCGCCAGCTCCGCCGTGAGCGCGTCGATCTGCCGCCGCGTGTCCACCAGCACGGCCTGCGATTCCGCCCGCGAGCGAGCGGGCAGGGGGACCGGCGTGACAGCCGCGCCGAGGTCGACGTCGGCGAGTTCGAACGGCTGCTGGGCGATCAGGGCGAAGGCCAGGCCCGCCTCAGTGCGCCGCAAGATGTGGAGCAGGAACCCGTCGGGGGCGGGGAGCGTCTTGGCGCCGGCGGCGAGGCCGAGGCGCACGTGAACGCCCGCGCTCTTCAGAGTTTCGACCGTGCGCGGATCGATCTCGCCGAAGGGGGCGTATTCACTGAGCTCGCGTTCGCATGCCTCCGCCTGCTCGCCGTATTCACGGCGGCGTGTGTCGAGGGCGAGCGCTCGCTCGATGACCTCGTCGGCCGGCACGGCCACCACGCGCTCATCTTTGCCGACCTTGGCGACCGCGCAGAGGAGCGTGTGCGCGCGTTCGGCTGCCGCCAGCTGAGCGCGCGTCGCCTCGAGGTTCTCGCCCTCGGGTGCGCGCGCCGGCACTACGTGCACGATGCCGAGCCGGCGAACCGTCTCGACGGTCGCCTCGCGGTCGGCGCGTACGCAGAGGAGGGTGACGTGTTTCATCGGGACGATCATCGGCCGAGGAACCCCGACACCAGCGCTTCTGTTTTGGCCTTGGCGATCTTGGCTCGCGTGACCGCGGCGGTTTGGGCATCGCCGAGGGCGATGTTGATCACGCGGATGTTCTCTCGTGTCTGCGGGATCTTGACCTTCTCGAACAGATTGACCCGCTGGGAAGTGATGCGGAGCTCCTCGGCGAGGAGGTCGCGCTGGCGTGCGAGGACCGCGCGTTCGACCTCGAGACGGGTGAGGGAGCGCACGGCCTCCATCGCATCCTCGTACCAGGGCGGTGTGGCGTAGTAGTCCACCGCGCGCTCATCGAAGAGCACATCTTCGAACACGGGGACCAGCACGCCAGCGATGTTTCCGCTGGTCGTACGGAGGTCTACGAGGCGCGCGGCCTGTGCCAGAAGATCGCGCTGACCGCTCAGGAGCTTCACCCAGGGGCGCAGGGCAGCCAGTATGGCGCTGCGATGCTCCTCCGCCGTGTGCAGCTGTTGTTCCACGTGGCGCACTTCCGCCTGGATCTGCTGTTTCTTGAGCTCGAGCGTGGGCAGAAACCGCAGGTAGCGGTGCAACGCCTCCCGTTGGGACTTGAGTTCTGTCTTGGTCTTCTTGAACTTCGCCACTGGAGCGTGGGGCTACGTTGTGCCCGCTGTACTGAGGTGAACGGTCGGGTCGCGGTCGTCGGACGATTCGCCCGCCGCGTCGCTCTTCGGCCAGAAGCGCTCCACGAGCGCCGAGGGTATGCCGGTCTCGGCGGGCGCGAAGCAGTCGGCGAGGATCCGCCAGCCGAGGTCCAGGGCTTCCTCGAGCGGGATGTTGACCGCCAGGTCCATCATGCGTTCCTCGAAGAGTGCGCCGTACTTGAGGAGCTTGGCGTCCCAGGCGCTCATACGGAAGCCCATGGACTGCTTCTCGTAGCTCTCGCGGGCGGCCGCGTAGAGCTGGATCATGGTGTTCATGATAACCCGATGGTCGTCGCGGGTACGTGCGTTGACCTGCTGCTTAAGGCGGCTGAGTGAACCAAAGGGCTCGATGCGTCCGTTACGCAGGTAGAACTGCCCCTCGGTGATGTAGCCCGTGTTGTCGGGGATGGGATGGGTGACGTCGTCGCCGGGCATAGTCGTGACGGCGAGGACGGTCACGGAGCCGGCGCCCTCGAAGTCGACCGCCCGTTCGTAGCGTGCGGCGAGCTGGCTGTATAGGTCGCCCGGGTAGCCACGGTTGGAGGGTATCTGCTCCATGGTGATGGCGACTTCCTTGAGCGCGTCAGCGAAGTTGGTCATGTCGGTGAGCAGTACCAGGACCCGTTTGCCCTGCAGGGCAAACTGCTCGGCGACCGCCAGGCAGGTATCTGGGACGAGCAGACACTCGACCACCGGATCGGCGGCCGTATGGATGTAGAGGATGGAGCGGGACAGCGCTCCGTTTTCCTCGAGGGTGTCGCGGAAGAAGAGATAGTCGTCGTGTTTGAGACCCATGCCGCCCAGGATGATGATGTCGACCTCGGCATTGAGGGCGATGCGCGCCAGCAGCGGGTTATAGGGCTCTCCGGCTACCGAGAAGATCGGCAGCTTCTGTGACTCGACGAGGGAGTTGAAGACGTCGATCATGGGAATGCCGGTACGGATCATCTTGCGGGGGATGATCCGTCGTGCCGGATTGACGATGCTGCCGGCGATCTCGATGGGGTTGTCGTCGAGCTCCGGCCCGCTGTCGCGCGGCACACCGCTGCCGGTGAACACGCGGCCGAGCAGTGCCTGGGTCACCGGTGTCTGCAGGCGCCGCCCGAGAAAGCGCACCTCGGCGTCGGTGGGGATGCCCCGCGTGCCGGCGAATACCTGCAAGGCTACGCGGTCGCTCTCGAGGCGGATGACTTGCGCGAGGGAAGACCAGCCGTCGCTTCGCACCTCGGCGATCTCGCGGTAACTCACACCGCTGGCGATGACCGTGATCACGTTACCCGCGATCTGAGCGATCTCGTTGTAGACCTTACGCATGGGGAGCCACCTCGGTCACCATCGACTGGATCTGCTGCTGAAGCCGCTCGAAGCTTGGGTCATCGAGCGGCGTGCGGTTCCAGTCTTTCGCTAGCTGTGCGAGATCCTGGAAGAAACGGCGCGCGGTGGTCTTGTCCACGAAGGCCATGGCGGCGCGGAGGATGTCGGTGACTACGCCGAAGACCAGCCGCTGGCGCTCGGCCGAGGACGCACCGTCGACCGGATCGAAGGCGTCTTGCTGAAGGTAGATGGCGTCCAGGAACTCCGCCTTAAGGTAGACGAGGAAGTCCTCCATGGACGTCCCCTCCTCTTCGACTACCTTCATCATCTCCTGGACGTCGTGCCCCTGGCGCAGGATGCGCTGCGCGTTCCGGAGCTGATCTGCGGGGACCAGGCTGGTGTACTTACTCCAGCTGTCGAGGGGGTCGATGGCCGGGTAGCGGCGGGCGTCGGAGCGGGCTCGCGAGAGGCCATGGAAGGCGCCGACCACCTTGAGTGTGCTCTGGGTGACCGGCTCTTCGAAGTCGCCACCGGCAGGGCTTACAGTGCCGCCGATGGTGAGCGAGCCGAGGTGATCGTCGTTGAGGCGTACGATCCCCGCTCGCTCGTAGAACGAGGCGATGACCGACTCGAGGTAGGCGGGGAACGCCTCTTCGCCCGGGATCTCCTCGAGGCGGCCGGAGACCTCGCGCAACGCTTGCGCCCAGCGCGAGGTGGAGTCTGCCAGGAGCAGTACATCGAGCCCCATTTGGCGGTAGTACTCCGCGATGGTGACGGCCGTGTAGACCGAAGCTTCGCGGGCGGCCACCGGCATGGAGCTCGTGTTGCAGATGATGACGGTGCGTTCCATGAGGCTTCGGCCGGTGCGTGGGTCGACGAGCTGGGGGAACTCGCGCAGTGTCTCGACGACCTCGCCGGCGCGTTCGCCGCAGGCGGCGATGATTACCACGTCGGCGTCCGCGTGGCGGCTGGTGAGCTGCTGCAGGACGGTCTTGCCGGCGCCGAAAGGCCCGGGGATGCAGTACGTGCCGCCCTTGGCCACCGGGAAGAACGTATCGAGGATACGCATCTTGGTGACGAGTTGCTCACGTGGTCGCAGCCGCTCCGCGTAGGCGCGGATCGGCCGTTTGACCGGCCACGTCTGCATCATGGTCACTGGGATGCGCGTACCATCGCAGTCCAACTCGGCGATGAGGTCGGTGACCGTATAGGCACCTGGCACCGCGATGTGCGCCACGGTGGCGGGGCCAGGCAGACTGAACGGTGCCATGATGGCGTGCGAGAAGATGCCTTCGGGTACGCTGCCCAAGCGATCGCCGGCGACGACCCGCTCGCCGATGGTCGCCTGCGGCGTGAACTCCCAGGTGGGAGTGCGCGGCAAGGCTGGCAGCCGCGCGCCGCGTGGCAGGAAGAAGCCGTGCTGTTCCGCGATCGCAGGCAGGGGAGTCTGGAGGCCGTCGAATACCTGGGCGAGGAGGCCGGGTCCCAACTCGACTGCGAGGAGCTCGCCCTGGAACTCGACCACGTCGCCGACTTTCATGCCGCTTACATCCTCGAAGACCTGGATATCCGCGTAACGGCCGCGCACGCGGATGACCTCTGCGATGAGTCGCACGTCGCCCGTGCGCACAAAGGCCACCTCGTTCTGCCGCACCGTTTGGTCGTACTCCACGGTCACCAGGTTGCCGTTGATGCCGGCGATACGGCCGGTGCGGCGTGCGGTCGTGGTGCTCATAATGGGAGTCCTGCCAGATTCGAGTTGACGATGTTGTCGACAGCGGCGAGGCCGGCCGTCTCGGAGAGACCCTGTAGGCGCTCGAGGATCTGGAGCTTGAACGCGTAGGCGAACACGGCGGCTCCACTGAAGGTCTCGGCGCCGACGAGCTGGTCCAGTAAACGCCACCGGTGACGCTCGAGGATCATGGTGCGCTCCCATGGGTTCGCGGCGGCCATGGCTTGAGCCACTGCTTCGTCGGTGCGAGCGTCGTAGCCCGCGAACGGGCGCTGGAAGCGCTGAGGGTCGGCGCCGGCGCGCTGCGCTCGCGCGCGGGCCAGTGCCGATCGCAGCTGAGTCTCGCGGGCCACGAACCAGCGCGCGGCCGAGTGCTGTGCTTCGTCGGCCCGGCCGGCGAAGATAGCTCGGATGTCGGCTAGGTGCTCGGGGGCGAGCGGTCCTTCGCACGCGGCGGCGAACTGCGTGGTTGTCAGAGGAGGATCGGCCCCGAACACGAGCGTAGGCAGACTAGCGAGGAGATACGCATACTCCACTGACATCACCTCTCCGCATCTGCGGCGCGCTGGAAGATCTCCCTGAGTGGTGGTTTGAGGATGCTGGCCAGCGACTCGGCGATAGCCTCCAGCGTGAAGTCGTGGTACACGCGATCGTTGGAGAATGAGACCTTGAACCCCTTGCGCACCCGCTGGTCGCCGTGAATCTCGACACCCCGAGCGATCAGTGAACGGTAGTATTCGAGGAATAGGGTGACGAAGCGATCGCGGTCGACGGGCGCGAGGTGGATCTCGACCGTGGTGTCGTCCTCCCCCGGCCGCGCGTAGGCGTCAGCGAGCTTGACGAGCACCTCGGCCATCAGCTCGGGCGTGAGGGTATCGGCGATGCGCCCGCGAACGCTCTCCATAAACAACGCCTCGAGACTGCGTTGCACGCGCAGTACATAGTCGCGCACCGCGTGCTCGATGGCGGTCGTGGCGCGCTCCGTGAATACCTCGGCGTCGCGCTGGGCGGCGGCGCGCAGTTCGGCTGCGTCGTGTTCCGCGGAGGCGAGCAGTTGTTGCGCTGTCTCGCGAGCGGTGGCGATAATCTGCTCGGCTTGGGCCTCCGCTTGCTCGACGCCCTCTCGCTGGATCCGTTCTAGCAGGTTCTGGAGATCTTCCACCGTCACGTCCTTCTTCGGGCCCGTTCCTCCCGGCTTTCTCGTGCGCCAGGTGGTTCACCTCGCGCGCAAGCAGCCGCGAGCTCCTACTCGCGAAAACGGAACGGGGAGCGCTGCCCGACGATCGCCGTGATCCTTAGCTTGCCCCCTGATCATCCTATAAGCACCAGAGACTGCTCGCCAACCGCCACGTGGTACCCCGATGTATCGGGAGTTCAGTGGCCGCAACCTGGGCGAGAGCTCTCCTTTCGAGCGGAGCGACCGTTCCCTCCACGGATGGGCTATTCGCAAACCCGCTGCTAGAATGGCCCCGCCGCCGCGGTATGCCGCCCCGGTGCTACCGGCGACGGCGCATCGGTCAGGAGGAATACACTGATGGAAACCGACGACCTCTTCACTCGCGCTGCGCGAGCTATCGTCGAGGCCGACCGCGAGGCGGCCGAGGCGGTCGCTCGCGAAGCTCTCTCGGCCGGCATTCCGCCGGCGGAGATCATGCAGCGCGGTTTTGTGGCCGGCATCAGCGAGGTCGGCGAGCTCTTCGAGTCGGGTGAGCTCTTTCTTCCCGAGCTGATGATGGCCGCTCAAGCGATGGAGGGCGCCATGAGTGTCACCAACGCTGCCCTCGCGGCCAGCGGCGCCGCCGTCACCAAGCGTGGCATCGTGGTTATAGGTACCGTTCAGGGCGACGTTCACGACATCGGTAAGGCGATCGTGATCGCCTATCTCAAGGCCAACTCCTACGAGGTCTACGATCTGGGCCGCGACTGTCCTCTGGAGACCTTCCTCGCCAAGGCGCGCGAGCACAACGCCGACGTGATCGGCATGAGTGCCCTGCTCACTACCACCATGCAGGAACAGAGGAAGCTCATCGCCCGTCTCGAGGAGAATGGCGAGCGCGATCGCTTCAAGGTGGTCGTCGGGGGCGCCCCTTGCACTCAGCGCTGGGCCGACCAGATCGGCGCCGATGCGTATGCCGAGGATGCCTCGGACGGCGTGAAGAAGATCGATGCCCTGCTGGGAAGGTGAACAGCAGCCATTACAGGTGCAAGCGAGTGCCGTCGAGGTAGCTAAGGCCGCGGCCAACACGCTCGATGTTCGCACAGCCCTCTCTGGCTAGGAGGAGGCGCTCGAGGCCGAACCCAAGGCCCACCCAGGGATCCGTAATACCCCATGCATCGTCGAGGGGGTGCGGCCCCATGGCAGCGGAGCAGACCTCGAGGTTGGCGATGGCGACGTCGATTGTCGTGCCGTACACGCCGGAATCGGCGACGCGAAACTCGTAGGGCGGTGCCTCGGCCGCCTGGAGTACTACGTGGGCCAAGCGGCGGAGGCGGTCGTGGCGTTCGGGCAACGCCGTCCCCAGCTCCACGAGATTCAGCATGGTGAACTCGTTGAGATGCCGGCTTCCCCGTGTGTCTTTGCGGAAGCACGTCCCTATCTCGAAGATGGCGAACGGGCGGTGCCAGTGGGGGCGGAGTCGCCGCAAGAGCGTGTAGAGATTGGGCGCGAGCATCGGTCGCAGGCAGTGTGAGCGGTCCAGCCAGAAGATCTGCTCCGCCAGGGGGTCGCCCGCGGGAATGCTCATCTTGGCGAGCGCCTCGGCCGAGATGATGTGCGGGGTAAGCACTTCCACGAGGCCGGCGTTCCTGAGGGTGGAGCGCAGGGTGCAGATCAGCTCACTGAGCAGGGGGGCGCGGCGCTGCTCGCGGAGGGCGGCGAGGTGCTGGCGTCCGGCCGATGTGAGGGCCCGCTCGAGCTCCTTGAACCGTGCCTCTCGCGTGGCGGTATCGGTGAATCGCTCGTCGGTGTACTCGGTGGGGGCGCCGAGCTCACGTAGCCGCTGCCGCTGTGTGATGGTGAAGCCCACCGGCGAGTCTGCCATCATGCTGGTGCCCTAGCAGGTGTTGGAGCGCGCCAGATACGCCGACAGCCCATCGAGGATGGCGCCAGCGAGCGCGTCGGCGTGGCCCGGCTGCATGGCAATGGCCGCGTCTGCTGGGTTGGTGGCGAACAACGGCTCGACTACTACAGCGATGCCGCGTTGCTCGCGCAGGACGGCGTAGTTGCGGCCGAGCGAGCCCACGAAGGGCAAGCCCGCTGTGGCCAACTCCGCGCCGATGTAGTCGGCGAGCTTCTGTCCATGCTCGGAGTAGTAGTGGTTCCGCTCGAAGTAGTAGCACGCGGCACCGCGCGCTAGCGGCGAGGGGTCCGCGGCCAGGTGGATCGCGATGAAGTAGTCCGCGTTGAGGACGTCGGCGATCTCCGCTCGGGCGTAGGGGTCCAGGGTCTCATCGCGCTCGCGAGTGAGTCGCACGCGGCAGCCCTCGGCACGCAGCAGCTGGGCAAGGCGCAGGCCGACGCGGAGCGAGTAATCCTTCTCCAGAAGCCCGTGGCGGCCGATCACACCGGGATCGGAACCTCCATGCCCCGGGTCGACGACCACTACCTGGCCGGTTAGGTAGCGTGCCTCCACGAAGCCTTCGTCGCGCTCGGGGATCTTTTTGCCCTCTCGCCCGGTCTCCGCCTTGCGTAGCGCCTCGAGCATGTGCAGGGTGGCCTCGCCCACGACCCCGTCGGGCGGCAGGCCGGCGTTGCGTTGGAAATCTCTGACCGCATGGGCCACCCGCTGGTCGAAGACGCCGCGCTCCGGGCCCGCGTTGAAGCCGAGGAGGTTGAGCTTAACCTGAAGCGCGAGGACGTCGTCGCCGCGGAAGGGCGGAACACGGAGGTACAGCAGCCGGTCTCCGATCGCGTATCCGGCCTCCACGAGCTCGCGCCACGTGTTCGGGCCCAACACGCCGTCGAACAAGAGGCCGCGCCGCTGCTGGAACGCTCGCAGGGCGGTCTCGGTCTTGGCTCCGAAGAAGCCGTCGGCGCCCTCGTCTCCGAGGTCGTAACCAAGGGCGTAGAGACGGCGTTGGACGTCGGAGACCTCGATCCCACGGTCTCCGAAACTGAGGGTGCGCACGAGGCGTGCTCCTGATGCTCGCGGGACAGCTTCGAGTATAGCAGAGGGCCTGACGATGTCCGCGGCTGGCGGGGCGCGTGGACAAACGGCGTGACACGACCCCTATCGGAGCAGTGTAAACTGCAACGAGAGAGAGGCGACGGGGCGGAGGTCGCAGTGACGCGCAAGGTGGTAACGGTAGCCTGGACGGGGGAAGGGCTGCTGTTCGACGGGCTGACGGAGCACGGCTCTGCGAGGCTGGCCGGCGACACCGATGGCGCTGGCTCGGGCCCCACGCCGGCAGAGGCCTTGCTCCTCGCTGTAGGGGGATGCACGGGGATGGATGTGGTCTCCATCTTGCGCAAGATGCGCCAGCCCCTCCAGGCCTTTCGCGTGGAGGTGGTGGGAGACAGGGCCGCGGAGCATCCGCGTCGCTACACCGCGCTGGAGGTGGTCTATCACCTCGTCGGAGATCTCGACGAGAGCAAGGTGCGACGAGCGATCGAGCTGTCCGAGCAACGCTACTGTAGTGTAGAGGCTACGGTGCGCGACTGTGTGCCGATCTCCTCCCGGTACATCATCGAGCGACCAGAGACGGGTCGGGAAGTTCAGGCATGACCACGCGCTCGGCCGCCCGTGCGCGCAGAGGTCGTCGGAACGGGTCGACGGGGCTCCGGACCGCCAGGTGGCCGGAAACGAGGGGGCCGCGTGGAACGTGAGCATCTCCTGAGTGCTGTGCTCGCCGACGAGACACGCTTCTCCATCTATCGCTTTATCGCCGAGCGGCCGTGTGAGGAGTTCGCCGTCGTCGACATCGCGCGGCGTTTCGGCCTTCATCCCAACGTGGCGCGCATGCACCTCACCAAGCTAGAACAGGCGGGGTTTCTGGCGACCGGGATTCGCCGGAGCGCTCTGGGCGGCAGGCCGGCGCGGCTGTATCGCTTGGCCGGCATGGTGAACACGTTCGCCTTCCCCCCGCGTCGGTACGAGCTGCTCGCCGAGCTGGCGCTCGATATCGTGGCCGCCGCCGCCGCGCCGGACGCGGTGGCCCGGATATGTCGCGAGGCAGGCTGGCGCGACGGCGGCAAGTACGTAGCGGAGCACGGCGGCCGCCCGCGCGGTATAGCGCGGCTGGCGGCCGCGGTCCGGGCGGTGGCTGAGGCTCAGGGTTTGCTCCCCAATGTCGTGGTGGAAGAGGACGAGCTCAACGTCGAGGTGCGCAACTGTGTGTTTCGCGAGCCGGGTGGTCGCCAGCCCGAGCTCGCGTGCCTCATACATCGCTCCTATCTGGCTGGATTGATCGGTGCTCTCGGGGGGGCGGCGACGCGGGCTGTGGAGGCACAAGGTTCGTCGATCAGGGCGGGGGCCGATCGCTGCCGTTTGGTGTGTGCTCTCGAACGGCCGGCGGGACGAGAGGACGCTGCTCGTGCGTGATAAAGTGCGGCGGTTCACGGTGTCTTGCGAAGTGGGTGGGCACCTACGCAATCTACATCCGAGCAGGTACTCGCACGTCTTGCGCGCACCTTTCCCGAGGTGCGCTCGTTCGCTGTGTTCGATGGCGAGGTAGTGGCCGCGTCTTCGGCGGACGTTCGGCCGGCAGATCTGGGTCAATCGCTGTCCGGCCTCTTTCGCGTGGCGGAGCGCGCGGCGGTAGCTACCGGCGCCACGCCGGCGATGCAGATCGTGGTCGACACCGTCGACGGCGCTGTCGCCGCGGTCCGTCAAGACGGTCATGCTGTGGTTGCCGTCCTGCGGCCCCACCCCCCGCGGGTGGGACTCCTGCTGTATGAGCTGCGGCGCGCGCTGTACGACTCGACGATGGACGATGAATGACGCGTCTGCTCGCAGTGCTTACGGCTGCGGTGCTCGCTGGAGCAGTGTGGCGGCGCGTCAGGCGGCGGTCGTCCATCAGCGTCTTCTTCGCCGACGGACGGCTGTTCCTGGTGCCTCCTGTATCACCGGCTGGCCTGGAACTTCGCGCGGCCGCCGGCGACGTCCTGCGTGCTTTCTCAACGGCTGCTGAGGGTGTGCCATGATGTCCTTTGCCGAGATCGAGGTGGAGCTGCTTCACGCTGTCTTGCGGCGGGCCCTGCTGCGGGGCGGGGACTTCGCTGAGGTATACCTCGAGGACCGCGACGCGCTCGCCATACGCCTCGACGACGGGCGTGTCGACCAGGCCCTCGGCGGGCGCGAGGCCGGCTTCGGCGTGCGGCTCGTCGACGGCTCGCGGACGTTCTACTCCCACGGCGACGAGGTGCGGGAGCAGACCCTCTTCGCCGCCGCGGACGCGGTGGCGAGGGCGGCTGCCGCTCACGCACGCACGGAGGTCGTCGATCTCGGACCGGTGCGCGGCGATGTGGGCAAACACCCCGTGCGGGTGCCCCCCGAGACCGTCGATGTTCGCAGGAAAGCGGCGCTCCTCCGGGCCGGCGACGAGGCCGCCCGGCGGGTCAGCTCCTCAATCGTGCAGGTAAGCGCGACCTACGCGGAGACGCGTCAGCGAGTGCTCGTCGCTAACTCGCGTGGAGAGCGGGTGCGAGACGATCGCACTCGGTTGCGGTTCGTCGTCAGCGTGGTCGCCAGACGAGATGGGGTCATTCAGACAGGGTACGAGGCGCTCGGAGCGAGTGCCGGGTTCGAGATCATCGATGAACGCGGCGCGGCCGACATCGCCGTCGCCGCGGCGAACAAGGCGGTGACCATGCTCGACGCGCGTCCCGCGCCGGCCGGCGCCATGCCGGTGGTGTTGGCGAACGGGTTCGGCGGTGTGCTCTTCCACGAGGCGTGTGGCCATGGCCTCGAGGCAGACACCGTCGCCAAGGGCGCCAGCGTGTACGCCGGAAAGCTCGGCCAGCGGATCGCGGCCCCCGGTGTGGACGCCTTCGACGACGGTCTGCTGCGCAACGGCTGGGGATCGGCTGCCTTCGACGACGAGGGCACGCCGACGCAGCGCACGCAAGTGATCGCGGACGGCATCCTGTGCTCGTTCCTCTACGATCGCCTGGAGGCGAACAAGGCTGGGGTGCGGTCGACCGGTAACGGGCGTCGCCAGTCGTTCCGTCACGTGCCGCTGCCCCGCATGACCACCACGTACATCGCGGGTGGCCAGGCGACGGCGGAAGAGATCATCGCCGCCACGCCGTACGGCTTCTACGCGAAGAGCCTCGCCGGCGGACAGGTGGAGCCGGCCAGTGGCGCCTTCGTATTCGGCGTAGCCGAGGGGTACCTGATCGAGCATGGCCGCGTGACCGCACCGCTACGGGGTGCCACGCTGATCGGCAGCGGCATCGAGATCCTCAACCGCATCGATATGATCGCCGGAGATCTCGAGGTGAAGTCGGGGATGTGCGGTAAGGAAGGTCAGGGCGTCCCGGTCGGCACGGGTCAGGCCACCCTCCGGGTATCCGAGATGACGGTGGGCGGGACGGCGGCATGAGTGGCGAAGCGCTTCCTCTGAGCGGTCGGCCGGGCGAGCAACGGCCGCCGCTCCAGCACACGGTCGATCGCTTGGTAGAGATGGCCGGTGGCCGCGGCGTGCAGGCGGAGGCTTACGGTGAACGGTCGCTGAGCCGGCGGATCAAGGTGTTCGGCGGCGAGGTGGAGCACCTCACCGTGGCGCGACGTACCGGTGTCGGCCTGCGCGTGTTCCGCGACGGGAGCAGTGGGTATGCCTACAGCTCGGACGTGAGCGAGCGCGCGCTGAGCACGGTGGTGGAGCGCGCGCTCGCTCACGCTGGAGTGACGCAGCCGGATCGGTACGCCGGCCTCCCCAGCCCGCCCGCGGCAATCCCCGATCTGGTGATCTACCACCCCGGCCTGGCATCTCTGTCGGAGGAGCGCAAGATCGCGCTGGCGGTCGAGGCGGAACGCGCCGCGTTGGACCACGATCCTCGCGTCCGGCTCGTCGAGAACACGCTCTATGTAGACGACGATGCGGAGGTCGCTATCGCCAGCAGCCTGGGTGTGCGGGGAAGCTATCGGGTTGGTCACTGCTATCTGTTCCTCTACGTACTGGCCGAGCAAGACGGCCAGACGGAGACGGGCATCGCCTACGAGGTGGCCAGGGACCCAGCTCTCCTAGATCCCGGCCGCTGCGGTCGGGAGGCGGCTGGGCGCGCGCGCCGTCTGCTCGGTGCGCGCCCGTGCGCCAGTTTCAGAGGAACGGTCGTGCTCGATCCATACGTTGCCGCGTCGGTGCTCAGCGTTCTGGGCGTCGCGCTGACGGCCGACGCGGTGCAGAAAGGCCGGTCCCTGTTCGCGGCGCTCGAGGGACACGCCGTGGCTACGCCTCTCGTGCAGCTGATCGACGATGGTGCTCATCCCGATGGGCTGGCGAGTGCGCCATTCGACGGTGAGGGAGTCGCGAGCCAGCGGACGCCGTTGATCGCGGATGGCGTGCTGCAGGGGTTTCTCTACGATACGTATACCGCGCGCAAAGGAGGTACCCGTTCGACGGGGAACGGCGTGCGCGGCTCATACCAGAGCCCGCCAGTCGTACAGCCGACGAACCTCGTGCTTCAGGGGCCGGCTACCCCAGTGACGGACATCGTCGCCGCCATCGAACATGGCGTAATGGTCACGGATGCTGTCGGTGTGCACTCGGGCGCCAACCCGGTATCCGGCGAGTTCTCTGTGGGGATCAGCGGTGTCCTCATCGAATCTGGACGGCTTACCCGACCGCTGCGCGAGGTTACGCTTGCGGGCGACATCCCCTCTATGCTCCGAGGCGTGGTCGCCCTCGGTGACGACTCTCGTTGGGTACCGAACGGCAGCGTGCTGACGCCTTCGCTGACGCTTGAGGGTATGGCGATCGCTGGCAGTTAGTTGCCGGCGGAGGAGGAGCAAACGAATGCCGGGCGTGTCCCCGGCCGAAAGGATGTCACGTGGGCGATCTCGCGGAACGGCTCATGCGGGCCAGCTATCTAGAGGGTGACTTCGTCCTGCGCTCGGGGAGGCGCAGCCGTTTCTACCTGGACAAGTACCTGTTCGAGACGCGGCCAGACCTGCTGCGCGACATCGCCGAGGGACTGGCGGGCAAAGTCTCGCGATACGAGCCGTTCGATCTGCTGGCGGGTCCAGAGCTGGGCGCCGTAGCGCTGGTCGCCGCGCTATCACTCACGACGGGCAAGCCGTTCGTCATTGTTCGCAAGGAAGAGAAAGAGTACGGCACAAAAAAGCTCTTCGAAGGACGTGCCGAAGCCGGGCAGCGTGTGCTGGTGGTGGAGGACGTGGTGACCTCCGGCGGCGCGGCACTCTCCGCGGTGAGACGACTCCGCGCGGCGGGCCTGGAGGTGAAGGGCCTGCTGTGCGTGGTAGATCGCGAGCAAGGTGGACGCGAAGCCTTCGCGGCGGAGGCGGTGCCTTTCGAGCCGCTCTTCACGGCCACCAGTCTGGGGATCGCCCTGCGGTAACCGGTTGCGGCCTTTCAGATGGCCGCGAACAGGATGGAACGGGAGGGCGTCGCGAGCCTCGCGACGCCCTCCCGTTCCATCTGCGCTACTTTTCCCCGACCGTAAACGAGTCGATGATGTGCTGGAACTTGGGCTGCAGCTCGTCCCAGCGTGACTCGGCCGCCTGCATGGTGAGCTGGTATTCGGTGTCGCCGCTGATGAGGAAGTACATGGTGGATTTGAAGGGGGTACCGTCCATGGTGAACGTCATGTCGGCCTTGAATCCCTCTGTGCTCTTGGCGGTGACCGCCTGCAGCGTACCGGCTTTAGCGTCTGTCCCGAACGATTGCGTGAGCTGGGGGAGGAGCTTCTCGATCTCGGTCTTCACCAGCGGCATCATCTCGCTCGTGATCTGCTGGGTGAGCTCGTAGACGTTGAGGACGAAGCCATCACGGTAGGTATCGCCCGACTTCGTGCCCTCCTTGTCGAAGAAGCCAACGCTCAGGGCGCTGTTGCCGCCAGCCGATCCCTGAGCGCTCGTGTCGCTAGTCTCGGTGAACATGCCGTCGTATTCGAAGCTCATCCCATACGTGTCGTTGCTGTAGGTCTGCATGCCGCCACCGCCGCAGGCGACGCTCGTCAGGGTGATGGCGAGCAAAAGTGCCAGCAAGACGGAGATGCGATGCAGCTGATGCCTGTGCGCGCGCACGGAACTCCTTCCTCAGTGTGGATGTGGGCGTCACTCTACCACGCACCGAACGGGCGGATGGCCTGCGGAGCCGCGATTTCGGGCGTCGCCCCTCCCGCCCCGCTGGAGAGTCGCGTGGCGGCTCGTCTTGAGCGGCGCGCTTGCCGGACTTCCGCCCGACCGCTAAGCTCCCATGGTTTGCAGGAGAATTTGTCTGGGAGTCAGAAGACGGCACAGCCGCACGTCAGAGTTCGCTTCGCCCCGAGTCCTACGGGCTCGTTGCACATCGGTTCCGCGCGCACAGCACTGTTCAACTGGTTGTTCGCGCGCCGCCACGGCGGCGCGTTCGTGCTGCGCATCGAGGACACGGATGTGCGGCGCTCGTGCGCGGAGCACGAACGGGCGATCATCACGGATCTCCAGTGGCTCGGCTTGCACTGGGACGAGGGGCCGGATGTAGGGGGGGCGTTCGCCCCCTACCGGCAGAGCGAGCGCGCTGCGCGTCACACGGCGGTGGCGGAACACCTCATAGCGACCGGCAAGGCGTATCGATGCTTCTGCCCACCCGAGCGACTTGAGGAGCTGCGGACCATGCAGCGGGCGTCTGGACTCACGCCACGCTACGACCGCCGCTGCGCCGTCATCCCCGCGGAGGAGGCTGCGGCGCGCACGGCGGCCGGCGAGCCGGCCGCCGTGCGACTCCGGGTGCCGGATCATACTGACCTCGCCATTGAGGATCTGCTGCGCGGCGAGGTCGTGTTTCCCGCTGGCGCCGTGGGCGACTTCATCATCCTGCGCTCCTCTGGCGGCGCCAGTTACAACTTCGCCGCCGCTGTCGACGATCTCGATATGGCGATCACGCATGTGATCAGAGGCGACGATCACCTGAGTAATACCGCTCGTCAGCAGCTCGTGTTCGCCGCTCTCGGAGCCCGCCCGCCGCGGTATGCGCACCACTCTATGGTGCTCGGGAGCGACGGCGGCAAGCTGTCCAAGCGACACGGGGCGACCGCCGTGGGCGACTACCGCGACGCCGGATACCTACCCGCGGCGGTCGTCAACTACCTGGCACTACTCTCGTGGTCGCACGGAGGCGAAGAAGTCTTCACCGTGGCGGCGCTGGAACGGGAGTTCGTTCTGGAGGAGCTCTCCACCAGTCCCGCGGTGTTCGACCAGGGCAAGCTGGACTGGCTCGGTCATCAGCACGTCATGCTCCTGGACGAGGAGACGCATCTGGAGCTGATGAGGGCGTGGTTGCCCGCGACCACCGCCGCGCCGGCGGTGGCGGCGCTCGCGGCAGCACTTAAGCCGTCGATCTCCTCCTACGGGCAGGTACCGGAGCTGGCTGCTCCGGTGCTCGACGCGCCGACTCTTTCGTCGCTCGGCGAGCTGCTCGCGTCGCGGCGATGCGAGGGGGTACCGCTGGAGGAGTTCCTCGAGCTGCGCGCCGCCGGCCCTGTCTGGCTACAGCCCCCCGACGCCCGCCGACTCCTGGGTACCTATCGCCAGCTGGCGGCCGACCGCGGGCTTGGCGCGCGCAAAGCTCTGCCGCCCCTCCGTCTCCTGCTCACCGGACACGAGCACGGGCCGGAGTTGCACTACGTGCTGGCCGCGATAGACCGCGACGAGGCTCTCCGCCGCGTGCGGTGCGGCCTCGCTCTTCTCCGCGATCTGGCCCATGCCGACCGCTCGCCCACTCACGATCCTGGAGGCCTCAGGTGATTCGGCTCTTCAACTCGATGACGCAGCGCAAAGAGGAGTTCATCCCTCGCACGGAGGGTGAGGTCGGCATCTACTGTTGTGGTCCAACCGTCTATGGCCTGGTGCACATCGGCAACGCGCGGCCCTATGTCACCTTCGCCGTGCTGCGGAATTGGCTGCGCCATCGCGGTCTGCGCGTCACCTTGGTGGAGAACATCACCGACGTGGACGACAAGATCATCGATCGAGCTGCCCGGGAAGGCCGATCGGCCATGGAAGTGGCCGAGGAGTTCACACGTGCCTATCACGAGGACATGGGACGACTCGGAGAGCGTCTCTGCCCCGATGTAGAACCTCGGGCGACCGAGATGATCGCCGAGATCATCGACCTGTGCCGCACGCTCATCGCCAAATCCTACGCCTACGAAGCCGATGGCAGCGTGTACTTCAAGGTCCGGAGCTTCGCTAGCTATGGCAAGCTTAGTGGGCAGCGAGTGGAGGAGCTCGAGCAGGGTGTCCGCGTCGCCTCTGAGCCGGGTAAGCGAGATCCGCTCGATTTCGCGCTCTGGAAGGCCGCCAAGCCTGGAGAGCCCGCATGGGAGAGCCCTTGGGGCATGGGGCGGCCCGGATGGCACATCGAATGCTCGGCGATGGGATTGCGCTATCTCGGTCCGGGATTCGACATCCACGGTGGTGGTCGGGACCTCATCTTCCCGCACCACGAGAATGAGATCGCGCAGTCGGAGGCCGCCGGCCTGCCATTCGCGCGCGTGTGGATGCACAACGGCATGATCCGCAGCGAGGGCGCTAAGATGGCCAAGTCGGTGGGCAACATCTTCCTCCTGCGCGAAGTGTTGGACCGGTACGCGGATGCCGAGAACGGCGACGCGCCGATCGTCCTTCTGTACTTCCTCACCACGCACTACCGAAGCCCCCTGGAGTTCTCCGTCGAGAAACTCGAGGGGGCGAGGGCCTCCTATGAGCGATTGACGGGGTTTGTGCGCGACATCGATTTCCGCCTCGCGCGCAGCGCGGGCGACGGGGGAGGAGAAGCGGCCGACCTCGCGTCCCGCGTGGAGCGGTGCCGCGCCGCCTTCGAGGAGCACATGGACGACGACCTCAACACGGCGGCGGCTCTGGGTGAGCTGTTCGCGCTGATCGCCGACACGTACCGGTATCTCGCGGCCGTCGATCGAGGCGAACAGCCACTGAACAGCGCCGCCGTTCGCGCCGCGCGAGACGCGGTCACGGAGTTCGCGGATCTTCTCCTCATCCGACTGCCGGCCGTCGGAGCTGTCCGGAGCGGTACGCGGGAGACGCCGCGGGGAGCAGCTCACACGGAGGCTACGGACGGTGTCGCTTGCGTAACCGAGGGCGTTGTTCTGCCACCAGCCGCTCGGCTCGCCGAGGAGGGACGCTGGGGAGACTTGGAGTTCCTCTACCGGGAGCGGCTGGCCTGCGGCGATCCGAGCTACGCCGTTGCCCTGCGCGACCACTCCAGGGAACAGAAGGATTGGGCACGCTCGGATACGCTGCGCGCCGAGCTCCAAGACGCGGGCTTCGAGGTCCGGGACACCAAAATCGGCACGCAGGTGGTGTCCAAGGCGCGATGAGCCACTGACGGGGGTACCGTGGCCGCTGGCGAATGGATCTACGGACGGCAGGTCGTCCGCCTTCTCCTCACCTCTGGCGCGCGGCGGCGCCCGCTTCGGCTGGCGGCAACACCGCGAGCCCTGGCCGCGCTGGGGCTGGGTGAGCGCCCGGGTGGTCTGCGCCCAGAGCTGGTCGACACCCGCGAGCTGGAGCGGCGGACGGGGAGTCGCGAGCACCAGGGCGTGGCGGCGCTGGTGCCGCAGTTTGATTACGAAGAGTCCGAGGAGGTCCTCACCGGCGATCTCATCGTGGCACTCGACGAAGTGAGCGATCCGAGGAATCTGGGCGCCGTAGTGCGGAGCGCATTGGCGGTGGGTGCCTCGAGCGTGGTTGTGCCTCGCCATCGTTCCGCCATGGTAACTCCCGCGGTGGTCAAGGCATCCGCGGGGGCGACCGAGCACCTGGCGATTGGCCGGGTCCCCAACCTGGTGGGGTTTCTACGTCACGCGGCACGCTCCGGCTTCTGGATCTATGGCACCGCCGGAGATGCCGCGGTGTCATATCTCAACCTCGACTTGACGGTAAGGTCAGTGCTGGTTTTCGGCTCCGAGGGTCGGGGCCTGCGCCGTCTGGTGGCGGAAACATGCGATGAACTGGCGGCGATCCCTATGCGGCCGCCACTAGACAGCCTGAACGTGAGCGTGGCGGCCGCCTTGCTGCTCTTCGAGGCGCGCCGCCAGCGCGCCGTCGCCTCTGGAGGGTAGCCCGTGGGCGAGTCTGCGCACTACATCGTCGACGGATACAACGTGCTCCACGCGTCCCTCAATGACCTGCCGGGCGGAGATCTCGGCGCGCGGCGAGACTGGCTCGTAGAGCGGCTCGTAGGGTTCGCGGCGCTCAAGGGCGCCCAAGTCACGGTTGTCTTCGACGTGCACGGTCGCCGCGGTGTCTCGTGCCAGCAAGTGAAAGGTACGGCGGTCGAAGTCTGCTTCGCGGGAGGGCATTTGGCGGCCGACGCTCTCATCGCGCGGCGGATCGCCGAAGCCTCCGCCGACGTCCTCGTCTACGTGGTCTCGGCGGACCAGGAGGTGCAGCGTACCGCCACGCGCGCAGGGGTTCATCGGCTCACTCCGCGAGAGCTTCTCGCGGAGATCGCAGCCGCGCCTCTTGCAAACGCGGAGAAAGCATATACACTGCGCCCACAGCTTGAAGATAAAGTTGATGGTGAGACTTTGCGCAAGCTGGAACGGTTGAGGACGGAGGAGCCGGACACGTAACCTTCGTCGCTGGGTAGGAGCGTCCGGAGGAGGGCATGGCAGCGCAGCGGCAGTCTGGGAGTGGACGTGGAGCCAAAGCACACAACCCTCGTCTTCACCTCGAGATCTCCGACATCTCTCTGGTTAACGAGTTTCGACGGGGGAATCGCGAGGCCCTCAATGCGCTCATGGTGCGGTACCACCCCTTCGTCCGCCTGAAGGCGAGCTCGTACTTTCTCGCGGGCGGCGACGCAGAGGATCTCATTCAAGAGGGCCTGGTCGGGTTGTATAAGGCGGTGCGCGACTTCCGCGAAGATCGCGAGGCATCGTTTCGCAGCTTCGCCGAATTGTGCATCACGCGCCAGATCATCACTGCCATCAAGACCGCGACGCGGCAGAAGCACCAGCCGCTCAACGGCTACGTGTCGTTCAGTCAGTCACCCGATTCGGGAGACGAGGGCGACTGCTCGCTGGCCGATACTCTTCCCGGCCCCAGCTCGCACGACCCCGTGAATCAGGTGATCTCTTCCGAAGAGTTGCGGAGTCTCAAGGTGTGTCTCACGGAGTTGCTCTCTCCGCTGGAGAGCGACGTGCTGCGCTACTACCTGCGGGGCTGTTCATACGAGCGTATCGCGGGGTTTGTCGGGCGAGACTGCAAGACTGTCGATAACGCACTGCAGCGGATCAAGCGTAAGATCGACGTTCACCTGGAGAGCCGCCGGGTGCTGCTCTAGGCGCCAGTTCGACGCTGGTAAAGCGAGGGGGCTCGGGCGCCGCGCCGCGGCGACCGAGCCCCCTCGCTTTACCTCACTCAGTAAGTCGTCAGATTGACGTCGTGGCCTGCCTGCTGCACGAGGAGCTTGAAGTCGTGCGGGTTGGCGGCCACCTGCGCGGCATCCGTCAGGCTGATCATCCCTCGCTCGTAGAGCGAGAGGAGCGATTGATCGAACGTCTGCATGCCATAGTAGTCGCCCTCCGCGATGGCGTCGTGGATGAGCGACGCGTGCTCCGGGTCGAGGATGAAGTCGCGGATGCGATTCGTCATCACCATGATCTCGACCGCGGGGACACGCCCGCTCCCGCTGACGTGCGGCAAGAGCCGCTGCGAGATGATCCCACGGAGGGTGCCCGCCACCATGATACGCACCTGCTTCTGCTGGTGGAGCGGGAAGAAATCGATGATGCGGTTGATGGTCTCCGTGGCATCGATGGTATGCAGGGTACTGAGGACGAAGTGGCCAGTCTGGGCGGCTGTGAGGGCCGCGGAGACCGTCTCAGCGTCGCGCATCTCGCCGATGAGGATAACGTCCGGGTCTTGCCGGAGCACATATTTGAGCGCGCTCGTGTAGGAATCCGTGTCCAGTCCGATCTCGCGCTGGTTGATGATGGACCGGCGGTCGCGGTGGAGTACCTCGATCGGGTCCTCCACCGTGATGATGTGACGGCGAAGATTGCTGTTCATGTGGTCGATCATCGCCGCCAGCGTGGTCGACTTGCCGGAGCCGGTGGTCCCGGTGACCAAGACGAGCCCCCGCGGCTCCATGGCGAGCTGTTTGATGATCAAGGGGAGATTGAGATCCTCGATAGAGGGGATCGCGGTAGACACGCGGCGGAGCGCAATGCTGATGCTCCCTCGCTGCCGGTACACGTTCACGCGGAATCTGCCCCGATCGCTCTGAGAGTACGCGAAGTCGATCTCGCTCTGCTCCGTGAAGCGGCGGATCTGCCGGTCGGTCATGATGGCCGCCGCGTACTCTTTGGTATCCTCTGGCGTGAGCTCGGGGAGATCGAGCACGCACAGTTCGCCGTCGATCCGCAGCGTCGGTGGGCTCCCCGACTTGAGGTGGAGGTCCGAGGCATCGCGTTCGATGACTATCTGCAGCAGCTCGTCGATAGACTTCACGTTGACTTCCTCCGTACGCCGTATGTTCAGCCTTGGCCGGCGTGCCCTGACATATCCGTTGCTGGGTGTCGACCTCATGCCGGCGTCGAGATTCTTATCGGCTGGCGGCCGAGAATGTTTACAACGGGAGGGTGGCAGAGGGTGCGGTACGGGCGAACGCGTGTGAGCTACAGGCGCACCGCGCTCGTCCATCCGCTGACAGACTGGTACGAGACGACAGCGCCCGTGTGCGGCGAGTGGATGACCATGCCGCTGCCCACGTAGATACCGACGTGGTAGGCGGGGAACCCACGGAACACGAGGTCGCCGGGGAGCAGCGCATTCATGGATACGGGGGTGCCGAGCTGCTGCTGTGCGCCCGAGTAGTGTGGCAGGCTGATGCCGATCTGGGCGTAGACGTACATGACGAACCCCGAGCAGTCGAAACCAGTGGCGGGGCTCGCCCCGCCGTACTTGTATGGGACGCCCAGATACCGCGCGGCGATGGCGCACACCTCGGGATGGCCGGGGCCGCCGGCGTCGGGGATGATGGGGCGCTCATTGGTGTGGCGCGAGTTACTCTCGACGATGCGCCGGGCTCGCTCGGCCTCTTCGCGCTCCATACGGCGAATCTCGGCCTCCACGCCTCTGAGCATGCCGCGGCGAGTGGCGAGCGTCTTCTCGATGGCGTTCTTCTTGCTCTTCGCCTCAGCTACCAGTTTTTCGGCTGCCTCACGGTTGGAGAGAAGGGCGGCGCGTTGGCGCCGCATCGCGTTGCGGTATCGCTTGACGGCGGCGATGATCTCCGCGTCGTGCTGGCCGAGGCGGCTCATGAGTTCGACCTGGCTGGCGAGTTCTTCGAAGCTGTCCGTCTGCAGGAGGACATCGAGCAGGTCTACTGGCTGTTGTTTGTAGAGGGCGACGGCGCGGGTGGCGAGATTGTGGTTGGCCACCTGCAGGTTGTACTCGGCTATCTTGTAGAGCTTGGTGTTCTCACGCATCTGCGCGCGCACGGAGGCGAGTTTCATGTTCGCCGCGTTGTACTGCTCGATGACGCCCTCGAGGCGCTCGTCGAGCGCGGCGACCTCGGCGCGAATCTGACGTGCGCGAGCTTTCTTGTCGGCGATGGGAGTGGCGGTCGCACTCTCGACCGCCAGGAGAGTGAGGAGACAGGCGACGATTGCGAGGAGGAATGAGCGCGAGGGTGTACGCGGAAGCGTCGTGCCGGCCTCCTTCGGGTCGCGCGAGCTGTACTTCGCTGGCCGTACGGGAATCGTCACCGGCGCACCCTACCACACACGGCTGTCGGAGTCCACGCTCCGTGGCCGCGGCTTGGCCAAATGGGGGGCGCGCAAGTGGAGGCGCTTGAGCGCCTTGACGTAGGCCCTGTTGCTCTTGTCTTTGCGCCATGCGTGCACGATCGACAGGCCCCAGCTCTGGAGGACGAGCATGGCGAAGCGGAAGGTGAAGAGGTACTTGAGCCACTGCCGCAGGGAGTAGAAACGCATGTACCCCTTCATAGTCTCACGCTGCAGCTCGTAGGGCGTCATGTTCTTCGGCGTGTACACCACGTGGAGTGCGTCGTAGAGATGCCAGCGCTTGTCGAAGATACGACCAGCGGCGTCGAGCTCGTCGAAGAGCGGCGTGCCCGGCAGCGGCGTGAGGATGTTGAGCATCACGGTATTGACCTTGTGCTTCACGCAGAAAGCGACTGTTTGGCGCACCACGCCTTTGGTGTCGCTGTCGGCGCCGAGCACGAACATGCCGTGCGTCTTGATGCCATGCTCGTGGAGCTGCTTGACGGCGAAGACGATGTCGTCCACGCTTTGGGATTTCTCGTAGCTATCGAGGGTCTCCTGGTTGATCGACTCGAGCCCCAAGTACACCATCCAGCACCCAGAACGCCGCATGAGATCGAGCAGCTCCGCGTCGCGAGCCACGTCTGTGCGCACCTGTGCCGACCAGCTGAACTGGAGGTCTTCCTCGATGATCATGTTCAGGAGCTTCTTGAGCCGCTTGCGGTTGGCCGCCAGGTTGTCGTCGTAGAAGAACACCCGCTTCGGCTGCTTCTCCTTGATCTCCGCGATCACGTTTTCTGGGGTACGCCAGCGGTACTTCTTTCCGAACATGGCGGTTACGGAACAGAAGTTGCAATCGAAGGGGCAACCCCAGCTCGTCATGATGGGCGTTTGGCGCATGCGCTTGGAGCCTTGGATGAGCGAGAGATCGGGGAAGGGAAGATCGTCGAGGTTCTCGGTTGGCGCGCGCAGCGGATTGTGGTGCGTTTGGCCGTCGGCCGTGCGGTAGGACAGGCCAGCGACAGAGCTCGGGTCGCGCTGGCCCTGCAGGACTTCGATGAGCTCGAGCATGAGCTGCTCGCCGCCCTCTCCACGAGCGACGTAGTCGACGTGCTGCAACGCCTCGTCGGCCATGAACGTGACGTGCGAGCCGCCCGCGACGGTAGGGATGCCACGCGCACGAAGCGCGTCGGCGTACTCGTACGCCTGAGTGGCTGTGGACGTGGTGGTCGTAAGGCCTACTACGTCCGCGCTGTTGATATCTTCCCAGTCGACGGGGTCGAGGTCGGCGACGTAGATGCGGACGTCGTGCCCCTGTTGCACGAGAGTGGCCCCGATGATGGGGAGGCCGAGGCGCGGCAAGTGTACCTTGCTGTACACGTGCGTGCCTGGTGGCGCCGGCTCGATGAGGCGGACTTTCACGATCGGCCCTTCTCTTTTGTGGTGGGGGTCGCCGGCGACTGACCGGCCGTACAGACTGGCAGTGTAGCCCATCTCGGGCGTTGAGGGTAGCACTTGCTGTCGTGTCGTCGCGGCCACTGACGTCGCGCGACTGCTCGACGCGTCGCGAGCGGACACACTACGAGAAGAGGGCCATGACCAGCTCGTGGAAGCCGGCGGCGATGAGGCCGGCGGCTGGAAGCGTTAGCAGCCAGGCTGTGAGGATATCGCCGGCCACGCCCCAGCGGACGGCGGACAGCCGCTCGGTAGAACCGGCGCCCATGATGGCCGCGCTGATCGCGTGGGTGGTAGAGATGGGGAAGCCCAGGTGTGCGGTGGCCTGGATCACCGTCGCCGCGCTGGTCTCGGCGGCGAATCCGTGGATGGGATCGAGCTTAATCACCTTGGTCCCCAGGGTGTGAATGATCCTCCAGCCGCCTGAGTAGGTGCCGAGGGCCATCGCGCTGGCCGCCGCCAGCATGACCCAGAAGGGGACGTAGAAGTGGCTGATGGAACCGGTCGTGACCAGGGCGAGCGAGATGATGCCCATTGTCTTCTGCGCGTCGTTGGAGCCGTGTGAGAACGCCATGAACGCGGCGGAGAGGACTTGGAGGAGACGAAAGACGCGGTTAACTCCCCGGGGCCTCTGGTTGCGCACCACCCAGAGCAGGCCCGTCATGACGAGCCGCGCGCCCGCCAAACCAATGAGCGGCGCCACGACCATCGGCAGCACGACCTTGTAGAGGATGCCCCCCCAGAGGACCGTGTCGGCTCCTGATTGGATCAGCGTGGCGCCCACCAGGCCGCCGATCAGAGCGTGCGAGGAGCTCGAAGGGATACCCCAGCGCCACGTGATGAGGTTCCAGGCGATGGCGCCGACGAGGGCGGAGAGGACGACAGTCTGCGTGACCTGCGTCGCCTCGACGATCCCCTCGCCGACTGTCTCAGCCACTGCTTTAGAGACCAGAGCCCCGAGGAGGTTCAGCGAAGCCGCCATGATCACCGCCGTACGTGGCCGTAAGGCTCGTGTGGACACGGAGGTAGCGATGGCGTTGGCGGTGTCGTGAAAGCCGTTGGTGAAGTCGAAGACCAGGGCGATAACGACGATGGCGATGAGGAGGGCCATTTAGTTGTGCTTCAGCACGATTCCCTCGAGGATGTTGGCGACGTGCTCGCACTCGTCGATCGCCGACTCTAGCAACTCGTAGATGTCCTTCCATTTAATGACGTCGGTGCACGGGATAGCGTCGTCGAAGAGGCTGGCGACCGCGTCGCGATGCGTACGGTCGCCATCGTTCTCGAGGCGGTTGATCTCGATGACTTTCTCGTGCAAGCCATCGCGTTTCTCGAGCCCGTCGATGCACTCGCGGAGCAACTGGGTCGCCTTGGCGATAATTTCGCTCTGGCGGATCGCTTGTGGGGTGGGTTTGTCGACGCGGTAGATGATCATCGAGTCCGCCGTGGCCTCGATACAGTCGAGGACCTCGTCCATCGTGGTGACCAACTCGTAGATGTCTTCGCGATCGATGGGCGTCACGAAGGTGTTGTTGAGTCGGTGTACGACATCGTGGACGAGCTTGTCTCCCACGTGCTCGTGTTCGAGGATCTCGAGGGAGAGAGTACGGGCGTTGTCGAAGTCTTGCATCAGCTTCACCAGCAGCTGTGCCGCCGTATGGAGATTAGCGGCGACCGCTGAAAACGCCGTGAAGTAGTCATGCCCCTTGGGCACCAGACGTAGCTTCACTTCGAGGTCCTTTGCGTGCGGATTGTTGCCTGCCGGCAGCAGGTGGGCCCCTCCTGGAGGCCTGTCACATACTACCGGCGCTCCGGCCCTGTGCAACCCTACGAGTGGCTTCCGAGCCCCTGGCAACACGGCTGTTGCGAGGGCTCTCGACTTCCGGTGGGCTGCGAGCGGGCTGCTCGGCAGGTGCTGTGAGTGGACGAATTGCTGTGCCGTGTTCGCTACCGGCGCTGCCGCTCAGACGTGAGGGGCAGTATACTCCCGAAAATGATCGGATCGCTGCCGGAGTACTTCGCTGAAGTCGAGCATCGTTTCGCCGCTGCCACCGACTTCACCATCGGGCTGGAGGAGGAGTACCAGCTCGTCGACGTCGAGCACCACCATCTCATCAACCGGTTCGAAGAGCTCCGCGATGCCGCCGACGGCTTGATGGCGGCCGCCGTGAGCGGCGAGCTGATCAGCTCGGAGATCGAGCTGCGCACACCGCTCTCCGATACGTTTGCCGAGGCGGCCGAGAAGCTCGCTGGTTTGCGCGAAGGGCTGGTGCGTCTGGCGTATCTGCACGGCGTGGGGATAGGAGCCACCGGGACGCACCCATTCAGTAGTTGGAAGGACCAGCGCATCATCGATGTGCCGCACTACCGGGCGGTCGAGGAGAGTCTCAAGTACGTCGCCTGGCGCAACAACACGTGGAGCTGCCATGTCCACATCGGGATTCGTGGCGCGGACAGGGCGATCGCTCTCTGCGACTCACTGCGCGGATTCCTGCCTCATCTACTGGCCCTGTCCGCGAACTCCCCGTTCATCGAAGACGTGTGCTCGGAGCTGCATTCGGCCCGCGCGCAGACGTTCATCCGCATGTTTCCGCGGTGCGGCATCCCAGATGTCTTTGGAAGCTGGGCCGAGCATCGCCGGTTCATCGAGCTCCTGGTTCAAACCGGCTGCATCAGCGAGTTCACACAAGTGTGGTGGTCGGTGCGTCCGCACCACAGCTTCGGCACGGTAGAGATTCGCGTGTGTGACGCGCAGGTTGAGCTGTGGCAGACGCTGGCGATCCTCTCCCTGGCGGTGGCCCTGGTGGCTACTCTGGCGGCCCAGTACGACGAAGGTCGCTTACTCCCCGTATTAGAGACACGGTATGTGGAGGAGAATCTCTGGCGGGCCATCCGCTACGGCATGAGCGGCAGGCTGGTCGACTTCCGGCACGCGCGCGAAGTACCCGCCAGCGAAGCTGTTCGCGAGCTGCTCGAGTTCACTGCGTATCAGGCCGAACGTCTCGGCCTGCGACCGTTCATCGCCAATGTGGAGCGCCTGCTGCGCGAAGGCAATGGCGCGCAGCGGCAGCTCGCCGCGTATCATGGCGGAACGCCGATCCGCAAGGTGTACGCGGATTCGCTGCGGCGTTTGCACGACGAGGTTCGCGTGCCGCTTCGACGATGTGTGATGCAGGGAGGGCAGTAATGGGCGAAGACGCTCGGCGAGAGACGGCAGAGCTCACAGACGAGCAACGCGCGGCGCTCATTCGGGAGCAGCTCAAGGCGCTGCGGACGGTCGACGTGGCCCGGGACATGATGATCACGCTGGTGACGGTGGGCTACCAGAAGTTCGGGCTTACGCAGGAGACGCGCGAGCTTCGCAACCTGCCGGACGCCCGGCTGGCGATCGAGATGCTTCGGGGCATCGTCGAGGCCGTGGCGGAGGTCGCTGGCGAGGACCCCGTGACGGAATTCAGGTCGACGCTGGCGCACATGCAGCTGCAGTACGCCCGCGCCGCGAGCTCGGGGGCCGAGGGCGAAGGAGAAGCCTCGGCGCCGCCTGGCGCCGAGGACCAAGACACTTAGGCACCGCCGAGCCTCCCGCCGGCTTGTTCGCCCGTACGTGGAGCGGAGGCACGGAGGCTTGGAGAAACCGGGGATTAGCGCCGAGCGGATCTGTTCGCGGGGTCGATGATCGAACGTTCTCCAGGGCAAGTGGCCGGGTCGCAGGGAGGCGTCCAGAAGAGCCGCTCGTGCAGCGTGTCCCCGGGCTCTACGACGATGAACTCTGCGTCGTGTGGGCCCCGGACCAGTTTCTCGAGCAAGCGCAGAGAGCCCTGCAGGGTGTGGACGGGGAGGCCGTAGAACTCCCCCACGGTACGCACGTAGGGTTCATAGTCGGCGAGCGGATACGTCCCGGTGTCGACCAGCGCGACTCGCGTGTAATTGGCCAGGATCGCGCGGGCGATCGTCCGCGCCCGCCGCTCGCCGTACTTGGGCACCGTCTTCAGGTACTCCCGGTACGGGTCGTCGATGTACTCGACCCAGCCGCGTGTGTAGTAGTAGGTGCCGGGGTGTGCCGCGAACTCCTCGAGGTAGCGGCGGCGCGAGCCCAGCAGGAGTGAGATGCAGTCGTCGACCGCTGGCAAGACCAGGCGGTGGGGTCCCGCCTGAAGACCGGCGGTTCCGTTGGAGCATCTCCCGTAGCCGAGCAGGATGGTTCGCCGACCCGGCGTCGCGGCGATGCGCTCGTTGACCTCCATCCGCAAGCGATCGGGATAGTTGTGCAGGAGCCCCTCGACGAACTCGATCTCGAGGTGCGGTGCCACGTGCTCGTACTCGTCCCTGAGCGTCTCACAGGCGATGATCTTCGGGGGATACGCTGCCGCGTGCTCGGTCATGGGCTGTCACCTTTGCAGTGCGCTCGCTCGGGGCGCGCGGCACAGTCCGCGCGGCCGTCGTTCCGTCATGGTAGCAGTGCACGGCGCTCACCGGCCGCCGGAAGCACCATCCTGTAGTAGCATACGGGCGCGCACGCGAGAGCCGGCGGCAACCCTGCGGGGCCGGCTCTTCACTTTCATCCACGTCCAAGGAGGGTCACCGTGGAGATCAAGAAACTACTCATCGCCGGTGCCGGTCAGATGGGCAACGGCATCGCCCAAGTAGCGGCGCAGGCTGGCTACCAGGTCGTCATGACCGACATCGCCGAAGAGTTCGTGGCCAAGGGCATGGCCGCTATCGAGAAGAATCTCGATCGTCTGGTCCAAAAGGGCCGTCTGAGCGAGGAAGATCGCCAGGCAGCCGTGGCGCGCATCTCCACCGGTATCACCCTCGACGCGGGCAAAGACGCCGATCTGTTCATCGAGGCCGCTCCCGAGATCCTCGACCTCAAGAAGGACCTCTTCCAGCGCGCCGTGGCGACGCTCGGCGACCAGGCGATCATCGCTTCCAACACCTCCAGTCTGAGCATCACGCAGCTCGCCACGTTCGCCGGCTGCCCCGAGCGCTTTGTCGGCATCCACTTCTTCAACCCCGTGCCGGTGATGGCTCTGGTGGAGATCGTCAGGGGCCTCGGCACGTCGGAGGACACGGCCGCAGCCGCCAAGGCCTTCGTGGAGCGTGTCGGCAAGGTGCCGGTCATGGCCAGCGATTCCGCCGGCTTTGTGGTCAACCGCATCCTGTTCCCGATGATTAACGAGGCCATCTACGCGCTCTACGAAGGTGTCGCCAGCGCGGAGGATATCGATGCCGCCATGAAAGCCGGCGCCAACCACCCCATGGGGCCGCTGGCGCTCGCCGACCTCGTCGGGCTGGACACAACGCTGGCCGTGCTCGAGGTGCTGCAGCGTGATCTCGGCGATCCCAAGTACCGGCCCTGTCCTCTGCTGCGGCGATACGTGGCGGCTGGACGCCTCGGGCGCAAAACGGGAGCGGGCTTCTACACCTACGGGTGATCTGACGGTCGAGCATGTCTGACACCACTCCAGCGGCGGCCGGCAAGGCTGGCTACGTGCAGATTTACACCGGCGACGGCAAGGGAAAGACGACCGCCGCCCTGGGACTTCTCCTGCGCGCCTGGGGACACGACCGGCGCGTCATCCTGATCCAGTTCATGAAGGCGGACCCAACGCGGGGAGAGATCGTAGCCTTGCGGAGGATCGGGGTGGATGTGCTCCAGGGGGAGAGCGGCCGTTGGGTACGCAAGGGCGCTGTGACGGCCGAAGACGTAGCCGCCGCGGCGGCGGAGTGGGCGAGGGCGCGCGACATCGTGCTCAGCGACCTGTTCGACGTGGTGGTGTTAGACGAGATATGGACAGCGGTCTACTTCGATCTGGTGCCCGTAGACGACGTACTCGAGCTCATACGCGCCAAACCGTCCGGTGTGGAGTTGGTGCTCACGGGCCGGCGAGCACCGCGGGAGGCGATCGAGGCGGCCGACCTGGTCACCGAGATGCGGCCGCTCAAACATTACTACGATGCCGGCGTGCCGGCTCGCGAGGGCATCGAGTACTAGACGCTTGCCGGGGCGCCTGGAGAGCGGTTCGGGAGACGCGGACAGGCTTGCAGAGTGGGTCCGCCGCTTGCCGTCGCCGCTGGCGAGGCCCACAATTCGGCGCGAGGCGTGGCGCCGGCCACACGTGCGGAGGCCGGCGCTACGCCTCGCGAGGTCGTCTCGCGGCCTCGTGAGGTATGGTCTTCTCGATAGGTGACGGCCATCGCTGGGGAATGCCCGATGGACAGGGAGGTCGATCGACGATGACATACAAGGGAAGGATCGGAGTCCTTACCGGCGGCGGCGATGTCCCCGGGTTGAATCCGGCGATCCGGGCGCTCACCATGCGTGCCGTTCGCGAGGGATACCAGGTCGTGGGCATCCGCCGCGGCTGGGCTGGACTCGTGGACATCGTTCGCGACGAGGAGGCGGACAACAGCGCGTGCTGGATGGCGCTCGACGAGGAAGTGGTGAACCGCTACGCACGCGCTGGCGGTACCTTCTTGCACTCCTCGCGCACGCGGCCGAGTGCCGTGCCGCTGAGGGACGTGCCCGCGCAGCTGCGCGGCACCTACGTGGCGGAGAAGAACGATCTGACATCCGAGGTGCTGGCCAACCTCGCTTTCCTGGGCATCGACTACCTGGTGCCCATTGGAGGGGACGACACACTGAGCTACGGCGTGGAGCTCGGTCGGCGTGGGTTCCCCGTGGTGGCCATCCCCAAGACGATGGACAACGATGTGCCGGGCACCGACTACTGCATCGGCTTCAGCACCTGCCTGACGCGCACGCTCTCCCTGGCCACGCAGGTGCGCTCGTCGGCGGCCAGTCATGAGCGAATCATGGTGTTCGAGGTGTTTGGCCGCTACGCCGGCTTCACGGCATTACTGCCTACGCTGGCGGGGGCGGCCGACCGCTGCGTAATTCCAGAGAGCCCGTTCGACATCTCGCGGCTCACGGAGCTGCTGGTAGCCGATCGCCGGCGCAACCCGGAACGGTTCTCCGCGGTGCTGGTATCGGAGGGTGCCATGCTCCAGGGCGGCGAGATGGTCTTCCAGGGCAAGGAGACGGATCAGTACGGCCATGCCAAGTTGGGTGGTATTGGGTCGCAAGTGTCCACCATGGTCAAGGAGCTCTCCTCCCGCTACAACGACGGGCGCAAGATCGACATGATCAGCATGAACCTGAGCTACCTGGTGCGCAGTGGCGAGCCGGACGCGCTGGACTCGGTGGTGCCGCTTGTCTACGGGAATCTGGCGATAGACAGTATCCTCAGAGGTACGTTCGGCGTCATGGTGGCGCTGCGCAATGGGCGCTACGGCTCTGTGCCGATCGACACGGTCGTCGCCGCCAAGAAAGTTGTCGACGTGGCAAAGTACTACGATGCCGACCGCTATCGGCCGACCTACGCGGGTCTTGAGTTGTCGCCGATGCTCGTGGTTGGCGGGGCAGGGTGATGAGCAGGGTGATGGTGAGGAGTATCGGCTGGGGACTCCTGGGCGCTCGCGTGTGCTCGCCGGCGGTGTCGGCATGACGCACACGCTCATCTATCCAGAGACCGCCGAGCACAACGCGGTCGGCCATCTAGCTATCGGCGGCTGCGATGTGGTCGAGCTCTGCGAGCGGTATGGCACGCCGCTGTTCGTGTACGACGAGACGATGCTTCGCAACCAGGCGCGCGCCTATCGGCGAGCGTTCGCGGAGCTCGTAGACGAGTTCGAGGTCGTCTACGCCAGCAAGGCGTTCAGTTGCCGTGCCATGTGTGAGCTGGTCGCGGAAGAAGGGCTCTCGCTGGACGTCGCCTCGGGAGGCGAGCTCTCCGCCGCGCGCCTCGCTGGGTTTCCTCCCGAGCGCATCTACTTCCACGGCAACAACAAGACCCCACCCGAGGTCTCACTGGGCCTCGATTACGGTATCGGCTGCTTCGTCGTCGATTCCTTCGAGGAGATCGTCGCGCTGGGTGCGGAGGCCGCACGTCGCGGCATGTCCCAGCGTGTCCTGTTGCGCCTCACGCCGGGCGTAAAGCCGGACACGCACGGCCATATCCAGACGGGCCAGCAGGACAGCAAGTTTGGCTTTGGGATCGGCGATGGCCTGGCTTGCGAAGCGCTCAAGCAGATCATCGCCCATCCGCATCTCGAGCCCATCGGCATCCACGTGCACATTGGCTCGCAGATCCTGCGTCTGGACGCCTACCAACGCGCCATCGAGATCGTCGTGGACACGCTCGCGGACTGGCGGCGCGACCTCGGGTTTGCGTGTCGGCTATTCAACATCGGCGGCGGGCTCGGTATCCGTTACACGAAGACCGACGAGCCCGCGTCGATCGGCGATTTCGCCGGCCTTGTGGTCGGGGCGCTCCGGCGCTCCGTGGAGCGCCACGGTCTCGCCATGCCGCGGGTGCTGGTCGAGCCGGGACGCTCCATCGTCGGCAAGGCTGCGGTGACCGCGTATCGCGTGGGGGTCGTCAAGGTGATCCCCGGGGTACGTACCTACGTCGCCGTCGACGGTGGCATGAGCGATAACCTCCGCCCCATGCTGTACGGTTCGCGATACGAGGCCATGCTGGCCAACAAGGCCGACGTGCCGACCAGCGATACGGTCACCGTCGTGGGCAAGCACTGCGAGAGCGGCGATGTCCTCGTGCGAGATGTACGCCTCGCCCCGCCGGAGGCCGGTGATATCCTGGTGACCCCCAGCACTGGCGCCTACGGGTACGCGATGGCCAATAATTACAACGGACAGCCGCGGCCGGCGGTGGTGCTGGTGGGCGATGGTCGCGCACGTCTCATCGTCGAGCGCGAGACGTGGGAAGACGTGCTGCGTATGCAGCGGCCGCTGCATACTGAGGTGCGGACATAGCCACTTCCATCCCCTCGCCCTATGACCGATAGAGTCAGGAGGAGTGCACCGTGGAGAGAGTGGGCGTTGGATTGCTGGGCCACGGTACCGTTGGCTCAGGGGTAAGCAAACTTCTGCGCGAGAGCGCGGAGGAGATTCAGCTGGCTACGGGCAAGGACGTGTACTTGCGCCGGGTCTGTGAACTGCCGGGGTACACGCACCCGGACCTCGACCCCGCGCTGGTGACCGACAGTTTCCAGGACATCCTCGAAGACGAGCAGATCGCCATCGTGGTCGAGTTGATCGGTGGCATCTCTCCTGCGCTCGAGTATCAGATCGCCGCGCTGCAGGCTGGCAAGCATGTGGTGACGGCGAACAAGCAGCTGCTCTCCCAGCACGGGGCGGCGCTCTTCGAGGCGGCGCAGGCATCTCGTGCGCACCTGCGCTTCGAGGCCAGCGCCGTCGGCGCCGTGCCGGTCATCAAGGTGCTGCGCGAGTCGCTGGTGGCCGCCGAGGTCAAGGGTGTCGCCGGCATCGTTAACGGGACGACCAACTACGTTCTCAGCGCTATGACCGACACGGGTGCCGCCTACGAGGACGTGCTCAAGCAAGCGCAGCAGCTGGGATACGCGGAGGCCGATCCGACCGACGACGTCACTGGCAAAGACGCGGCGGCGAAGATGGCCATTCTGGCATCTATCGCCTTCCATAGCCGGGTGACGCTGGCGGATGTGGAACACGAGGGCATCACGAGCATTACCGCGGCCGACATCCTGCACGCCAAGGCGTTTGGGTACGTGATCAAGCTACTCGGCGTAGCCAAGCTCATCGACGGTGCCGTGAACGTGCGTGTGTACCCGGCGTTTCTGCCCAAGGAACACCCCTTGGCGAGTGTTACCGGAGCCTACAACGCCGTCTTCCTCGAGAGCGATTCCTTCGACGAGATCATGCTGATGGGGCCGGGTGCGGGGAGTGTCCCGACCGCCTCCGCGGTCGTCGGCGACATCATCAGTATCGTGAACACCATGCCGGGGGGCTTTGTGCAGAATTGCACCTGCTACAAAACCCTGCCGTTCCTTCCGCACGAGCAAGTCATGTCCAGCTTCTACCTCCGCCTGCAGGCGGTCGATAAGCCTGGGGTGCTGGGACGCATCGCAGCGGTGTTCGGCGAAGAGGGAGTGAGCATTCGCTCGGTCGTCCAAACGGGTCGTGGCGACAGCGCCGAGCTGGTCATGGTGCTGCACCCCGCGCCCGAGGCGGCGGTCAAGCGGGCCGTAGAACGCCTCGTTGAACTAGATGAGGTCCTTGGATCGCCGAGCCTCATACGGGTGGAGGGAGAGGATACGGAGGCTCGATGAGCCGATCTCGGCTGGTGCTGGTGCCCGACGGCATGGCGGACGAGCCGCTCGAGCGGCTGGCTGGCCGTACCCCTCTGCAGGTGGCGCACACGCCGGCCATGGACGCGCTGGCGCGCGGCGGTGTGGCCGGCCTCGTTCAGACCGTTCCCCCAGAGATGACGCCGGGGAGCGATGTGGCCAATCTCTCGGTGCTCGGATACCGGCCGGGAGAGGTATACACAGGGCGCTCGCCGCTTGAGGCGGCGAGCATCGGCGTGGAGCTTGGTCCACAGGATGTGGCCTACCGCTGCAACTTCGTAACGCTCGCTGACGGGACGATGCGCGACCACACGGCTGGCCACATCGCGACCGAACAGGCGCGGGCACTCATCGAGGCGCTGGCGGCCGCACATGAGGGTACGCCGTTCGAGTTCCACACCGGCGTCAGCTACCGCCACCTGATGGTCTGGCGCGGCGGTCAGGTGGTGCCGTGCGTACCACCGCACGACATCCTCGATCGCCCGGTGGACGAGTACCTGCCGCCCGGAGAACACGGGCTCGTGCTGCGCCGTGTGATGCGGGTGGCGCACGAGGTCCTCGAGAGCGTGCGCCCGAACACCGATATCTGGCTCTGGGGCGAGGGCACGGCTCCGCGCATGCCTCGCTTTCGCGACCTCTACGGTCTCAGCGGAGCGGTGGTGTCCGCGGTCGATCTGGTGCGTGGCATCGGTGTGTACGCTGGCCTCGAGGTCCTGGAGGTGCCCGGTGCCACCGGCGATCTGGCCACCGATTACGCCGCCAAGGCGAGGGTGGCCCTGGGGGCCCTGCGGACGCACGATCTGGTGCTCGTGCACGTCGAGGCGCCCGACGAGGCCAGCCATATGGGCAGCGTGGAAGAGAAGATCCGTGCCATCGAGCGCGTCGACGCTCGTGTGCTGGCCCCCCTGTGGGAGTCGGCCCCGCGGCCGGCGGTGCTAGTGCTGCCGGATCACGCGACGCCGATCCGCACGCGCACGCACGCGGCGTCGCCGGTACCGTTCGCGTATGCGGTGCCGGGGTTGCCGCTCGAAGGGCCGGCGGCGCCTCACTACAGCGAGTCGGCGGCCGCCGGCACCGGCCTGACGGTTCCCAGCGGCGCCGATCTCATGGCGCGCTTCCTGGCGGCGACGACGTGAGCGCGCCCGGCGCCGACGCTCGTAAGGTACGAGGCGACGCCGGAGACGCCGCCGCCACGCACTATCTCGACGCGCGTGCGCGTAAGGTGTCGCGCGGTGCGGAGCGCCTCGTGATACGCGAGGCGCGGCGACCTCGCCTGACGATCAAAGAGGACGAGCTCTTCCTGTGCACGGACCTCCTGGGCGAGGTTCCCGGTAGGGCGGTAGGCGAGCTCGGTCTGTACTACCGGGATACTCGCTACCTCAGCCGTCTGGAGCTTCGTTTCGGCGGACGGCCGCTGGCATTGCTCGCCTGGACGGCCGAGCGCGGGTACTCGGCCGTCTGGGAGTACACCAACATGGAGTTCAGGGGGGGCGGCGGAGAGATCGTGCCGCAATCCGCGATCCATGTGCGCCGGACGTGCTTTCTGGCCGGCCGTCTGCACGAGCGCCTGCGGATCCGCAACTACAGCGATCGTGCGTTCAACCTGCCGGTAGAGGTTTCCTTCGGCGCCGATTACCTCGACATCTTCGAGGTGCGAGCGGCACGCCGGCGGCACGGGCGGGCGATGCCGCCTCCCGTACTCCACGATCGCGTTCTTACGTTCACGTACGAGGGTGCCGATGGTGTGCGGCGCGCTACCAGCATCGCGTTCGATCGCCAGCCGGAGGCGGTTGAAGACGGTCGTGTGCGCTTCACGATCAAGCTCGCTCCGCGGTCGCGTTCATTCTTGCGTTTCACCGTGGCGGCTATCGCGAGCGACACGCCGGCGGTGGGCGAAGAGGGCAGCGATCGGAGGCTCGGGGCGGTGGGCCGGGCGCACCAGCGCTGGGCTGCCGAATCGACCGAGATCTTCACGGACAACGAGCAATTCACGGCGCTGCTGCACCGCGGCCAGCAAGACCTGGCCATGCTGCTCGTTGACACACCGTGGGGGCGCATTCCGATGGCCGGGGTTCCCTGGTTCGCGGCGCCGTTCGGCCGCGCTATCGCGCTCTCCGGGCTCCAGACGTTGATGCTCGATCAGCGTATCGCCGTCGCCGGCGTGCGGGCTCTCACCCGTCTACAGGCGCAGGAGAGCGACGCCGCGCGCGCCGCCGAACCGGGCAAGATCATGCACGAGATGCGGCGTGGCGAGCTGGCCGCGCTCGGTCGCATCCCACACACACCGTCCTACTTCTCAATAGACGCCACGCCGCTCTACCTGCACCTGATCGCCGAGACGGTCATGTGGAGTGGCGACCTCGAGTTCTTCGAGCTCCTGCGCGAGCCTATCCTCGCCGCCCTGCGATGGATCGATGAGTGCGGAGATCGAGACGGAGACGGGTTCATCGAGTACTCGGCACACGTGGGTGATCGCCAGGTGCACCAGGGTTGGCGAGATGCACACGAGGCGATCGTGCATCCAGACGGTACACCGGCCGATGGCCCCATAGCGTTGGCCGAAGTGCAGGCCTACGTGTACCAGGCCAAGCGGCGACTGGCCCAGCTCTTCGGCCAGCTCGGAGACGTTGACCGCTCGGAGCAGCTCCAGGCCGAAGCCGAACGCCTTCGTCGCCGGTTCAACGAGCAGTTCTGGATGCCGGACGAGCAGTACGTGGCGATGGCCCTCGATGGCCGCAAGCGGCAGGTGAAGACCATCGTCTCAACGGCAGGACACTGCTTGTACGCTCGTATTCTGGACGATCGGCTCGTACCGCCGGTAGTCCAGCGGTTGGTCTCCTCCGATCTGTTCTCCGGGTGGGGTGTGCGCAGCATGAGCGGTGCCGAACGCGCCTACAATCCGGTGAGCTTCTACAACGGAGGCGTGTGGCCGGCCGATACGGCGATCATCGCGTACGGGTTCAAGAAGCTCGGCTTCGCACAGGAGGCCAATCTCCTGATCGGCAGCATGGTCGAGACAGCACGGTTCTACAACGATCTGCGGCTGCCAGAGCTGCTCTGCGGCTTCACGCGGCGATCGACGTCGCGCCCGGTCGCCTTTCCCATGGCCTCGTCTCCCTCCGCCACCTCCGCGGGGGCGGTATTCCTCATGGTGCAGGCCATGCTCGGGCTGTTCCCAGCCGCCGAGGACAACATCCTGTATATCCACAATCCTACGTTGCCGAAGTGGCTCACGGATGTACGCGTCCGGGGTCTCAAGATCGGCCGGTCGACTGTCAGCCTCCGTTTCTACCGGCAAGGCAACCAGACTGTGCTGGCCGTGCGCGACAAGCAGGGACCGGTGCGCGTCGTGGTGGTCGAGTAGCCGATTTGTCCCCGGTGAGCCGTATCCGGTGTAGCATGGCCTGGCGATGAGCGAGCTGCCGACGATCACTCTGGCGCATATCTCCGATCTCCACGCGGGCTCCCCCTACTTCGTGCCGAATCTCATGGATCGGGCGATCGTGGAGATCAACGAGCTCAAGCCCGACGCGGTGCTCGTCACCGGCGACCTCACAGAGATGGGCTATCGACAAGAATACCTGCTGGCCAAGAGCTACCTCGATCGGTTGGACTGCAGGCGCCGGCTGGTGATCCCCGGTAACCACGACTCACGAAACGTGGGGTACGTGCATTTCGAAGCCCTGTTCGGCCCGCGGAGCTGTGTTTGGCACGAGCGCGGCATTAGCGTGGTCGGCGTGGACTCTACGGAGCCAGATCTGGACCACGGCCACATCGGCCGCGCTCGCTACAGCTGGCTGACCGAGCAGTTCTCCGAGCCCGCACGGTTCCGCATGCTGATGCTGCACCATCATCTCCTGCCGGTTCCCGGCACCGGCCGCGAGCGCAACGTGGTCTACGATGCCGGCGACGTGCTCGAGGTACTGCAACGCTGTGGCGTGAACCTGGTGCTCTCCGGCCACAAGCACGTGCCCTACGCGTGGCGGCTAGAGAATATGTTCGTGGTGAATACGGGCACCACGTGCTCGCTGCGCCTGCGGGGTACTATCAAGCCGTGCTACACCATCCTCCTCATCGAGGAAGACATCGTCACTGTCCTGCGCAAGTACCCGTTCCACGGATCGGAGCCCACGCTGCAGTTCTCATTGTCAACCCTCGAATACACCAAACGTCTCGGCCAGGCTGAGACGGGGGCGCGTTAGCGGCGCCCTGGAGGGCCGGGCATGACGGGGGACGCCACTGGTACCGCTGATGGGCAGCCGGCGGCGATTGCGTTGATCGACGGCGAGCACTACCCGCCGGTGGTTCGGGCGGCGCTGCAGAGCTTGCGGATGCGCTTCCGCTTCGTCGGCGCACTCTTCCTCGGTGGCCGAGAGAAGCTGCGCTTCGGATCCCCGACCGAGGTCGATCGACTGCTGGCGGCCGAGTACGGGCTCCCCGTCACCATGGCACCAGAGAGCTCCGGCGAGCAAGCCGAGGCGCGTCTCCTCGAGTGTGTCCTGAGGTTCCTCGAGCGCACGGGAGCACGGGTCGTCGTCGATCTCTCCGATGAGCCGGTCGTGGGGTACAAGGAACGGTTCCTCTTGATGAGTGCCGCCGCCGCACGCGGCGTGTGGTACGTAGGCGCCGACTTCGAGCTGCGGCCGCAGCCCCTGGAGCGGCTGGGGAGCGCGCCCACGCTCGGCGTGATCGGCACGGGCAAGCGAGTCGGCAAGACGGCCATCAGCGGGTACCTGGCGCGCCAGCTGTCGGCGGCCGGCGAACGGGTCGTCGTGCTGGCGATGGGTCGCGGAGGGCCGGCCGAACCCGAACTGATCGACGGCGCCGCCGGGGTGACCGCCGCCGATCTGCTGGCGGCTTCCAGAAGGGGGCGCCATGCGGCCTCCGATCACTATGAAGACGCGGCGCTCGCCAATGTCCTCACGGTGGGCTCGCGCCGCTGTGGCGGAGGCCTTGCCGGCGCCCCCTTCGACTCGACGGTCGCGCGCGCCGTGCCACTGCTCCGCTCGGTGCCGGCGAGCATCGTGCTCATCGAGGGGAGCGGCGCGGCTATCCCGCCCGTTTGGGCGGATGCCACGGTGTGCGTCGCCTCGGCCGCCCAATCCGTCGAGTACGTCGCCGGCTACCTGGGGACCTTCCGGCTGCTCATCGCCGATCTCCTCGTGGTCACCATGTGCGAGCCTCCGCTGGCCGACGCCGCCGCGCTCGGCCGGCTGATCGCCGCCGCCCACAGGGTGGTGCCCGGGCTGCCGGTCCTGCCGACCGTGTTTCGTCCGCGCCCGCTCGGCGACGTGCGTGGGCGGCGCGTGGCGTACTTCACCACCGCGCCGTCGTCTAACGTCGCCGCGTTGCGCGCGTATCTGCAGGACGTCTCCGGCGCGGACGTCGTGGTCGCCAGCGGCGACCTGGCCGATCGGCCAGCGCTGGTCAGGGCGGTCCGCCGGGCGCAGAAAGAGGCGGAGGTGTTCGTCACCGAGATCAAGGCGGCGGCGATTGACGTCGTCGCGGAGGCCGCCGCCGAAGCAGGCAAAGACGTAGTCTTCTGCGACAACGAACCGGTGGCGGTCGAGGGGGGCGATCTGAAGGCGGCGTGTGTGGACGTGGCGGCTCGCGCTCAGCAGCGTTTTGCGACCGCACGGCCCGAGCCCGAGGACGTAAGGAGGACTCATGGCTGAGCAGCCCGATTTCGGCATCGGCGAGCGCGAGCCGTACCTGCCCTACTCCAAAGGCCTCATGGCGCAGTCGCTGATGGCTACGGGCCTCTCGCCGGAACGGGCGTATGGACTGGCGGCAGCCGTCGACCACTGGCTGCGACAGTCGGGCAAACAGAGTCTGAGTATGGAAGAGCTGCGGCCCATCGCCATGCACACGTTGGGTGTCGAGGCGGGGGAGGCGCTCATGCGGCGTCTGGTCCAGTGGCGCCGCCTGCGCACGCTCGAACGGCCGCTGATCATCCTCATCGGGGGGACCACGGGGGTGGGCAAGAGCACCCTCGCCGCACAAGTAGCGCACCGGCTCGGGATCATCAGGGTGACCTCTACCGACATGGTGCGTCAGGTGATGCGGGCGTTCTTCGCGCCACAGCTCATGCCGGCGATTCACACGTCCTCGTTCGAGTGCGCCGAAGCGGTACGTATCCCGGTGCCCGAGGGCACCGATCTCAGCCGCGCGGGTTTCATCGAGCAGGCGACCGCGGTGGCCGTAGGTGTCGACGCGCTGGTCGCACGCGCCGTGGCCGAGACCCAGAGCCTCATCATGGAGGGGGTCCATTTGGTCCCCGGGTATCTTGATCGCCGGCGATGGCGCGACGCGCTCGTGCTCGAGTTCGTGGTCGCGGTCTCTGATGTGGGCCGCCACCGCAGTCACTTCAGCGTGCGCGACTGGGAGACAGGCGGCCTGCGACCATTGCGCCGGTACCTCGAGCATTTCGACGAGATCCGGCGTATCCAAGATTACATCCTCGCCCAAGCCGCGGAACGTGGGGTGCAGGTCATCGATAACAGGGCTATTGATGAGGCTGTGAAGTCCGTGATGGACGAGGTGTTGCGAGTAGTGAGCGAGCAGGCGTGACGCTTGCATGTGAGATTGGGTATACTGTGTACGCGCGTTAGATGGCGTGCATCACCTCTACCATTCATCTCCTCACCGGGGAGCCTCACCCGAAAGCTTCGGCTCACGTGTACGCGGGCCGCGGTCTCTTCGGCTGAAGCTCCGGGGTGAGCCACTCGCAGGACCACAGGCGCGGCGCTTGCGCCGCCGGGGAGGGTGCAACGGAGGCCGGCGGACGATTATTCATGATTGACGAACAGACATCCACACAGCTAGCCCAAACGCAACAGCCGGCTCCCCCGAAAGACGGCGCTCCCACTATAGTGGAGCCGTCCTCAGGGCGAGACGTCGGTGGCGATGGGCAAAGGACTCTCGACGTGCTCGGAGTCACAGGGCCACCGGCTCCGGCCGGCGAGGCGCCGGAGGCGGAGACCGCTCCCACGGCGCCAACGACCGAAGCGGCGCCAGCCGCCGCGCCGGAGGCTGCCCCCGCGGCGCCAGCCGCCGCGCCGGCTGAGCGCGAACAGGGCGGCAGAGAACAGCGCCGGGGCCGCGACCGTCGTGGCGGGCGCGACCGCGGGCGCGGAGATCGTGGCGAGCCGCGTGAAGATCGCCCGATCGTCAAATGTCGCGGTTTGCTCGACGTGCTGCCAGACGGTTTCGGTTTCCTGCGGACCAATGGCTACACGCAGGGCGACACGGACGTGTATGTGTCACTGTCGCAGATCCGTCGCTTTGGCCTGCGTCGCGGCGACGACATAGAGGGCGTGGTCCGCGAGCCTAAGGACAATGAGAAGTACAACGCGCTGCTGAAGATCGAGGCAGTCAACGGCATGGACCCCGAAGCGGCGCGCAAACGGCCCTTCTTCGAACAGCTCACGCCGCTGTTCCCGGAGGAACGCTTGCGGCTGGAGACTCCCGAACACGACACCGCGGCGCGCATCATGGACCTGCTGTGCCCCATAGGCAAGGGCCAGCGCGGGCTAATCGTGTCACCGCCGAAGGCTGGCAAGACGACCATCCTCAAGAAGCTCGCCAACTCCATCGCGCAGAACAACCCCGAGTGCCATCTCATCGTGCTGCTGGTGGATGAGCGTCCGGAAGAGGTCACCGACATGCAGCGCTCGGTACGCGGCGAGGTGGTCGCCAGCACCTTCGATCAGCCGTCGGAGAACCACGTGCAGGTAACAGAGCTCGTGCTCGACCGGGTCAAGCGGCTGGTGGAGATCGGGAAAGATGTGGTGATCCTGCTCGACTCCATCACTCGGATGGCACGGGCGTACAACCTCAACACGCCTGCCTCGGGGCGCATTCTCTCTGGTGGCGTGGACAGTACCGCGCTCTATCCGCCGAAGAAGTTCTTCGGCGCCGCGCGGAACATCGAGGAGGGCGGCTCCTTGACTATCCTCGCCACCGCTCTGGTCGATACCGGTTCACGCATGGACGAGGTTATCTTCGAGGAGTTCAAAGGTACCGGCAACATGGAGATCAGGCTAGACCGGCGCCTGGCGGACAAACGCATCTTCCCCGCCATCGACATCGAGATGACGGGCACGCGCAAGGAAGAGCTGCTCATGGACCCGGCCGAGGCGGCGATGGTTTGGAAATTGCGCGCCGTGCTGCACGCTCTGGAGCCGGCGGCGGCCATCGAGCTGCTCATCAACAAGGTGCGCGAGACGAAGAGCAATGCCGAGTTCCTGGCGGCGATCCAGAAGAACGCACGATAATCGGAGCCGCGACCGGCGTGAGCTACACTCCTCACCCGGCGAGCTGCTCGCCTACGCGGTCGGCGCGGGGCGGGGCATGGTACTATTACGGGCCTGTCCGGCAGAAGCTGTCGGGCCGTGCCGGTGTGGTGCACGACGATTCACAGGACGAAGGGACCTGGATCAATGAAGAAGGGTATTCACCCGGAGTATGTGGAAGCTACGGTTCACTGCTCCTGCGGCAACACGTTCGTCACACGGTCGACGAAGCGGGATCTCCACGTCGAGCTCTGCTCGCAGTGTCACCCCTTCTACACCGGCAAGCAGAAGCTGGTGGACTCTGGCGGCCGTGTGGAGCGCTTCCAGCGCCGGTATAGCAAGAAGCAGTCTGGCTGAAAACAAGCAGCGGGGGCAGGTATGGGGGCCACGCTGCATCTGACGCTCCTCCAGCATACGCCTCACCCCGACAGGGCCGTGGCCGTTGCCGGGCGGCTGTGCTATGCACCGGTGTCGGCGGCCGAGTTAGATCGGGAGATGACGGACGCGGATGTCGCCAAGCTGGTCCGCGTCCTCGTCCGTTCGGGCCATCACAGCGCGCTCGAGCACGCGGTCTTCACCTTCGCCATCGACGGCGTCTCTCGTGCGTGCACTCACCAGCTCGTCCGTCATCGCGTGGCGTCGTACAACCAGCAGTCACAGCGCTACGTGCGGTTCGGAGGCGCGGACAGCTTCATCGTGCCGCCGAGCATCGCCGCCAATGCCGAGGCTCACGAGGTCTTCTTGGGGGCCATGGAACAGGCTCGCGCGGCATACGATCGCCTTGTGGACATCGGGCTCCGCGACGGTCGCAAGAAGGAGTCGGTGCAGGAAGACGCGCGGTTCGTGTTGCCCAACGCTACCGAGACGAAGATCGTCGTCACGATGAACGCGCGCGAGCTGCGGCACTTCTTCCGCGTGCGCTGCTGCCGGCGGGCGCAGTGGGAGATCAACGAGCTCGCGTGGCGCATGAGGTCCATGGTACGCGAGCTCTCGCCCTACCTGTTTGAAGGCAGTGGGCCGCCGTGTCTCTACGGTGAGTGCGGCGAGGGGACAATGACCTGCGGGCGGCCATACAGGTCAGAGGATGTCGACGGACCTGCCCCGGCGCGTTAGGAGGCCCTCCGTGACCTTGTCGCGGTCGGCCGTTCGCCGTGCTCCGTGGCCGCGCCGGACGAGCGTGGCGGCAGTCGTCCCAGGCTTTCTGGCCGCGCGCCGGCAGGTTGGTGGTCAGGCCGTTATCGAGGGCGTCATGATGCGTGGCGTCAGTCACTGGTCGGTCGCCGTGCGCCGGCCAGACAGCTCGATCGCCCTGCATTTCTGGTCTCTCCGCTCGCTGATGCAGCGTTACCCCGTGCTTAAGCTGCCGTTCCTTCGCGGGATGGTCGCTCTGGGTGAGAGCCTCGTGCTCGGCATTCGTGCGCTGACTATCTCGGCCAACGAGTCGCTTGGCGAGGAGCAAGAACCGCTGGGCAAGAAGGAGATGGCGTTCACCATTACGCTGGCCGTCGTGCTGGCCGTAGGCCTCTTTTTCCTCGCGCCGCTGGGTCTCACGCGCCTGTTCCGGGATCAGCTAGGCACGGGCATGTTGTTCTGGCTTGCGGAAGGCGTGATTCGAGTGCTCATCTTTCTGCTCTACCTCGTATTCATCACGCGCATTCCCGATCTCCGCCGGGTGTTCGAGTACCACGGGGCCGAGCACATGACGATCCACGCGCTCGAGCACGGCGAAGAGCTCTCGCCGGAGAATTGTGCCAAGTACGCCACGGTACACGTGCGCTGTGGCACCTCGTTCCTCCTGATCGTGATGGTGGTCTCCATTCTGGTCTTCGCCGTGGTTCGCTGGCCGGCGTGGTACTGGCTGATCCTGAGCCGCATTCTGCTGGTTCCAGTGATCGTTGCCATCAGTTATGAGGCAGTGCGCCTCGCGGGGCGCTTCGAGAGGAATGTTCTGGTCCGCGTCATCATGGCGCCCGGTCTGCTGTTGCAACGCATGACCACGCGGACGCCCGACCGTGGGCAGATCGAGGTCGCCATCGAGGCGCTGCGAAAGATCGTCGAGCTAGAGCCGCAGCAGCAACCGTCCGAGAAGGGCGTGGAGGTTATGGCCTGAGCGGCGCCGCCGGTGTGGGCGCGGCGCTTCTACGCCGCCGGGCCTTGACGAGCGGACGGTTCCGGCCTACTGTCAAAGCAGGGTGGCGACCGGTGCTCAGCCGCGCTCCCACTGACGACAGTGTGCCGTCGCGGGCGATCAGGGAGACCGAACGAGCGCCGGCGATATGCGCGCGGGCGAAGGCTCCCGGCACGCACTCAAGGCGGAGGAGCGTCTCGGTGAGGCCGGTCGTTTCACCCTCACACGACTACTACGGCTCTCGAGGCAAATCATCCGCGCATCGGGTAGCATTCCGGGGAATTCCACAGAGGTAATCCACGCGGCATGATCGACGGGCTCGTCAAAGATATCGAGAAGACGTACGCAGAGATCGCCGAGCAACTCGGCGATCCCGCCGTGCTCGGCGATCGCAAACGCTACGCCGAGGTCGCGCGACGCCACGCGGAGCTGCAGGCGTCGCACGAGCTGGCGCGCGAGTACCGCGAGGCGCAGCAGCAGATCGCGGAAGCCCAGGAGCTGCTCTCCAGCAAAGACGGGATAGATGCCGACATGCGCGACTATCTCGAGGCGGAGCTCGCGGCGGGGCACGTCCGACTGGAGGCGCTGGCGGAAGAGATCCGCGTGGCCATGTTGGTACGAGACGCCAACGACAGCAAGAATGTGATCCTCGAGGTCCGTGCGGGGGCGGGCGGCGACGAGGCGGCGCTCTTCGCCGCCGAGCTGTTCCGCATGTACCAGCGGTACGCGGAGCGCAAAGGCTACCAAGTGGAGGTGCTCAGCACGAATGAATCGAGCACCGGCGGGTTCAAAGAGGTGATCGCCGAGATCCGCGGGCAGGGAGTGTACTCGGCCCTCAAGTTCGAGAGCGGCGTGCACCGGGTGCAACGCGTGCCGGTCACGGAGGCGGCCGGACGTATCCACACGTCGACGGCCACCGTGGCTGTGCTTCCCGAGGCCGAGGAGATCGACGTACAGATCGATCCGAACGATCTGCGCATCGACATCTTCCGTTCCAGCGGCCCCGGCGGCCAGTCGGTGAACACCACAGATAGCGCCGTGCGTGTAACGCACCTCCCCAGCGGCCTCGTGGTGAGCTGTCAGGACGAGAAGAGTCAGCTCCAGAACAGAGAGCGGGCGCTGCGCATTCTCCGCGCGCGTCTGTACGAGCTGGTCCAGAGGGAACAAGAACAGGAGCTCGCCGAGCAACGTCGCACTCTCGTTGGCAGCGGCGATCGCGCGCAGAAGATCCGTACCTACAACTTCCCCCAGAACCGGGTGAGCGATCACCGCATCGGTCTCACGTCTCACCGCCTCACCGATGTCCTCGCGGGAGATATCGAGGAGTTTACGGAAGCGCTTGCCGCGGAGGAACGCCGGAAGCGGTTGGCCTCTCTCGCCAGTGAGTGATCGGAAGCCAAGCACGGGTGGAGGTATCTCCGCCGCTCTCGCGTTGCGTGCGGCGACCGAGCGTATCCGCGCCGCCGGGTCGGCCAGTCCGCGGCTCGACGCCGAGCTACTCCTGGCGCAGGTGCTCGGCGGGGGGCGCGAGTCACTTTACCGGGAACCAGAGCGTCTTCTGAGCGCCGCCCAGACGGCGCGCTTCGACGAGCTGGTGGCGCGCCGCGTAGCTCGCGAGCCGATCGCGTACATCCTGGGTCACAAGTCCTTCCGTACCCTGGACCTCATGGTGGATACGAGCACGATCGTGCCGCGACCCGACACCGAGACGCTGGTGGCGGTGGCGCTCGACGCTCTGAACGCGAGTACCACTGATCCTCCCTGGGCGATGGACATGGGCACGGGGACGGGGGCGGTAGCACTCGCCTTGTGCGCCGAACACTCTACGGTACGGGTCGTGGCCACCGACATCGACCCCAAAGCGCTGGAGCTCGCGCGTGGCAACGCGGTGCGCCTGGGCCTCGACCATCGGGTCCAATTCGAGCGCAGCGATCTGTTTCAGGACCTCCCTCGGGGTGGTTGCTTCGACGTCATCGTGAGTAACCCACCTTACATACGTGAGGACGAGATCGAGGGGCTACAGGAGGAGATCCGTCGGTGGGAGCCGCGGCAGGCCCTGGTGGCGGGCCCCGATGGTTTGGAGGCATATCGGCGGCTCATCCCCGGGGCTCTGCCCTTCCTCCGGCCCGGCGGCCTGCTGGCCGTGGAGATTCACGAAGGCCGCGTGGGGGACATCATGGCGCTCTTCCACGCCACCGAGCGGTTTGCCGACCTGCGGGTACACGAGGATCTCAGCGGCGCACCGAGGGTGATCAGCGGCCGCGAGCGCCTCTGAGACGGTGTGAGTCGTTATCAAACCACGAGAGCCGTCGTGCTTGGCTCGCGGCCGTTCGGAGAGGCCGACCGCATCGTCATGCTGTTCACGCGAGAGCGGGGCCGCGTGGACGCGGTGGTCCGTGGTGTGCGCAGAACCACGAGCAGATGGGGCGGACGCCTAGAGCCCTTCAACGTGGCCGACCTGGTGCTGTATCGGGGTCGTTCGCTCCACACCGTCACCTCCGCCCAGCTCGTCGCCGGTTTTCCGGGACTGCGCGCCCGGCGGGAGTCTGTGGCGGCCGCCGCTCTGGTCTGTGAGGCGGCCGCCACGCTGTTTCCGATGGAGGAGGCACACGAGCGTGTATTCAACCTGCTCGGTCACGCGCTCGCCCAAGCCGATGTTGGGTTCGCCGGGCGCGCCGTGGAGGCGCCGCTGGTTGTCGGCGCGCTGGTCAAGCTTCTCCACGAAGCCGGTTACCTGCCGGTGCTGGACCGTTGCGTCGCCTGCGGCGCCGGTCGTGTCGCGCTCGCCTTCTCCGCCGCGCGGGGAGGGCTGCTCTGCGAGCAGTGTGCCGGAGAAAGCGTGCCGATCTCCTCGCGGGCAATCGAGATCCTCTGTTCCGCCGTGCAGTGCCCGCTCGTCGAGCTGCGCAGCCAGTTGCCCACGCCCGCGGCAGCCGAGGCGCTCCGCCACCTCCACGGCCTCTATCAGTACCACACCGGTAGTCGCCTGCGCTCTCTCGCCTTCGCTCGTTCCTAGCAGGAGGGGGCGACCGTAGCTTGCGGCGACGAGGTATGAGAGCGCGGCGCCAGGCGGGTGGCCTTCTACGCGGGCGCGCGGGCGTTACTTCGGAAACGTCTGGAAACGCTTGACACACGCATGGTTGTTGACAGACTATTGTCGACAAGGCCCTGCACGGGGCCTGTAACGGTTGCGGGAGCCAAGCGCTCGTCCGATGGCGATTCCATGGGAGAGAGTGTTACTGGCGGTTTGGAAGACACTTCGTACACAATCAGTGATCGGCCCGAAAGCGCGGCGAGGAGACGGAAGGGTGGATCACCTGGGAAGGGGGAGTGATCTGTGAAGACACTCGTCAGCGGTGGAACAGTGGTGCTCGAGAACGGGACGTGCGCCGCCGATGTGCTGATCGGCGCGAACGGCACCATCGAGTGCGTGGCGAGTCCTGGCTCGGTGGCGGGCGCGGATGAGGAGATCGATGCGCGCGGCCTGCTCGTGTTCCCGGGGATGATCGACGGCCACTCGCATTTGAACGATCCGGGCAACACCGAGAGCGAGGACTTCTACACGGGTACCTGTGGTGCCGCTGGCGGCGGTATGACCACGGTGCTGGAGATGCCACAGACTATACCCCTGGTAGATACGCTCGAGGCGTTCGTGGAGAAACGGGGCATCGCCGAGACCAAGGCGGTCGTAGACTACGGTCTGTGGGGTGCGCTGACGATCGAGAGCGTCAGCGACGAGAGCGCCATGGGAGCGATGGTGTCCGAGGGCGCCATCGGGTTCAAGGCGTTTACCACGGATTCGCCGGAGATACTGCTCATCCCGGATAACCTGCTGCGCACCGGGCTGGCGCGAGCCGCCGAGCTCGGGGTCCCCGTCGGGGTGCACTGCGAGGATCAGGAGATCATCACCTACGAGACGGCGCGCCTGAAGAAGCTGGGCCGCAACGACCCTCTGGTAAACCCCGACAGCCGTCCACCCGTGGCAGAGATCGAGGCCGTTCGCCGCGTGCTGCTGCTAGCCGAGATGACGGGCGCGCGTGTACACCTCGCCCACATCAGCCTTCCGGAATCGGTGGAGCTGGCACGCGAGGCCAAGAACCGCGGCGTTGCCGTGACGGTCGAGACGTGCGGCCACTACTTTGAGTTCACGCGCGAGGATACGGGACGCATCGGTGCGTATGCGATGTGCAATCCGCCCCTGCGCGAGGCGGCCGCGTGTGCCGGTATGTGGCGCCTGCTCGCCAGCGGCGCGATCGACACCATCGGCAGCGACCACAGCACGTACACCGAAGAGGAGAAGGGCACGACCGACTTCTGGGCCATGCCCGCCGGCATTAGCGGCATCCAACTGCTGTTCCCCTTCGTGGTCGGCGAGGCGATCCGTCGCGGCATCGACCCGTCTCTGCTGGGGCGCATGTTTAGCGCGAACGTGGCCCGCGTCTTCGGCCTGTACCCCCGGAAGGGCGTCATCCAGCCCGGAAGCGATGCGGACCTCACGCTGGTAGAACCTGGCGCGGAGTGGGTCGTGCGAAGCAGCGATCTATTCACCAAGTGCCCGGGCACGCCCTACGAGGGGCACGTCATCCGCTCTCGTGTCCGGCGCACCATCGTCCGCGGAACGACCGTCTTCCTAGACGACGGCTCAGGGCCCGGTCGGATCACGGTCGAGCCCGGCTTTGGCCAGTACTTGACGGCGGGCAAGGCCACGGCCTCGCAGGCTCGTCCGGGCGCCGGCCGGTAAGCAGAGAGACGTCGTGAACCCCGACTCCTGGCTGCAAGCAGTCCGTGCTCATCTGAGTGCCGATCGGGTGGTGGAGGGCCTCCAGCGCCTGCCGAACGAGCGCCTCGCCTTCTCTGAGGCCGACGTCCGTGGCCGTGTCGCCGTCGCGGAGATGATGTCGGCGGTGGGCCTTTCGCCAACCATCGATACCGCGCTCAATGTGCGCGCGCGCACGCAGGGCCGCGAGCTATCTCTTCCGCCGATCATCATCGGTTCTCATGTGGACACCGTGCCGGCGCCCGGTCTCTACGACGGGGCGCTCGGCGTGCTCTGCGGCATCGAGTGCGCGCGAGCCTTCGCGGAGGCGGGCTATCCCGGGCGTCACCCCCTGGAGCTCATCGCCTTCAGCGATGAGGAGGGCAGCGTCACCATGGGAACGTGGGGCTCGCGCGTCCTCACCGCCGCCCTTCTGGACAGCGAGCGGCACGAGTTGTCCTGTGAGGATTCGGCGTTGCGGCAGACTCTCACGCAGGGCGAGCGCTTGATTCGGCAGCTCGGTATGCGCGTCGATCCAACGCCTCTCGAGGAGTTGGCGCCTACGCGCGCGGCCGCCTACCTCGAGCTGCACATCGAGCAGGGGGCTCTGCTGAAGGGGCTCGGCGCTCCGACGGGAGCGGTCACGGGCATCGTGGGCGTCAACCGCTATTTGGTCACGTTGCGAGGAGTTGCTGGTCACGCCGGAACGGTCCCCATGCGGGAGCGGCGGAACGACGTCGTGTGGCGAGTAGCGCGTCTCGTGCACTCGTACTGGAGCTACGTCGAGTCGTTTGGGCCCGATGCAGTCATGAATATCGGCGATATCGACATCCATCCCGGCAGCTTCAACGTGATCCCGGACCGCGCTGCGCTCTCGGTGGAGTTCCGCAGCCTTCACGTTCCCATCTTAGAGAAGCTGGAGCGCAGGCTCTTGGATGTGGCTGGCTCGCTGGGCGGCGAGGTCGAGGTCGTTGGGCGAGACAAGCCAGTGTCGCTGGCACCCGAGGTACGGGAGGCGACGTTGCGGGCGGCGGCAGCGCTCGACGTGGCCTGTGCGGAAATCCCGAGCTGGGCGGGCCACGACGCCATGTCGTTCGCGCCCTTCATGCCGACCGGCATGGTGTTCGTGCGCAACACGACGGGCGCCAGCCACTGTGAGCAAGAGGCTGCCGACAGAGACGATATCCAGGCTGGCCTGGAACTGCTGGCGGCGTCGGTGATGACCCTCGATGCCGCGCAAGCGTAACGAAGAGGTGGTGCGGCCGCGGGCGTATGGTCTGCGGAGCGCGGCGTGACGGACAGGGAGCTGGGGAGCGATGATTGCATCTGGCGACAAGACAGTCCTCGTCATCAATCCGAACTCCTCGGAGCGGTGTACCGAGGGGATTCGGGTTGCGGCTCAGGCTGCGGCCGGGAAGGGTATCGAAACCGTCACCGTTCGCATGCCGGCAGCGCCCGAGTACATCGTCACGCCAGAGGACGAGGCGAAGGCCGCGGAACTGGTTACCTCTTACGTGGAGGCCGCGCTGCAAGATCCTGGCCGGCGTTTCCGTGCGGTGATCGTCGCCTGTTACTCCGATCCCGGCCTAGAGGCGGTGCGTGCGCTCCTGCCTGCCCCCGCGCTCGGCGTGCGAGAGTCGACGTTCATTCTGGCTCAGGGGCTAGGTTGGCCGTACGGTGTCCTCACCAGCGAGCAAGAAGAAGAGGGAGAGGTCAGAGAGGCGGCCACCCGCTGTGGGCTGGCCGCGGGGCTGATCACCGTCCAGGGCGCGGGCTGCTCAATCGCCGCACTCGATGAGCAGCGCCCCGAGGCGGTTGCGGCGTTGCGCGCCGCGGCGCGACGGGCTGTGGCAGAGGGGGCGCGTTCCCTCTGCCTTGGGTGTGCGGCCATGGCCGGTCTTGAGGGCGGGATCCGAGAGGAAGTGGGCGTTCCCGTATTCGAGTGCGTCGCCTCGGCCGTACAGCTCGCGAGCGTCTATCTCCATATGGCCCCGTGACGACGGACGGTATGAGAGAGGTTCGATTTGAGAGAGGCGAGGGCGTCGGGGGTTCCCCGAACACCCTCTGCGGCGTTCCGTGCTGTGCGCGTGCGCAGGTCGACAGGCAGAGTGGGCCGATTTGGCCCTGTGGAGCAGGCTCAACGGAGGCAGCGGAGCTGTTACCAGGGCCATGAGGAAAGGAACATGATGCGAGACTACGATGTGGCATACGTCCGGGCTCAGTTTCCAGCGCTCGCGAGGACCATTAACGGTCACCAGGTAGCGTATCTCGACGGCCCAGGTGGAACACAGGTGCCGGAGCGTGTACGTGACGCCGTCGAGGATTATCTGCTGCACCACAACTGCAACGTCGAAGGTTCGTTTGCCACCGCCCAGGAGACAGACGCCACTATCGAGACGGCTCGCCGGGCCCTCGCCGACTTCCTCGGGTGCTCTTGGAACGAGGTGAGCTTCGGCGCGAACATGACCACGCTCACCATGCTCCTCGCGCAGTCGCTGGGGCGGGACTTGCAGGAAGGCGACGAAGTCGTCATCACCCAGCTCGACCACGAGGGGAACCGTGGCCCGTGGCAGCTTCTCGAAGACCGCGGCGTTGTGGTGCGTGAGGTCCCGGTGAACCTGGAGGACTGCACGCTGGATTGGGAGACATTCGAGCAGATCGTGAATCCCCGCACGCGCATCGTCGCTATCGGCTATGCCTCCAACGCGGTGGGTACGGTAAATGACGTGAAGCGGGCGGCGGCGCTCGCGCACTCGGTCGGCGCCCTGTGTTTCGTCGACGCCGTGCACTTCGCGCTCCACGGCTCCATCGACGTCAAGGACATCGACTGCGACTTCCTCGCTTGCTCCGTGTACAAGTTCTTCGGTCCGCACTGCGGCGTTCTCTACTCTCGCCCCGAGGTGGCGGAGAGAGTGCGGACGCTGAAAGTGCGTCCGCAGAAGGGCGTCGCGCCGTACAAGTTCGAGACGGGCACGCTCAATCACGAGGGCTTGGCCGGCGCGGCGGAGGCGGTCGAGTTCATCGCCGATCTCGGCCGCCATCATGCCGCGCCAGAAGAGGCCGCGGCTCTGGCGGGTGTCGAGGGCAGGCGCCGGGCTATCGTGGCGGGCATGCGCGCGGTGGAGGCCTATGAGCAGCCGTTGGCGGCGGGAATCATGCAGACCCTCGCCGCGGTTCCAGGCTTGCGTCTGTACGGACCGCCGAGTGACTCTCCGCGTACGTCTACTGTCTCGTTCACGCTCGAGTCGAAGACGGCCACGGAGGTAGCGCGGGCTCTGGGCGAGCTTGGTCTCTTCGTGTGGGACGGAGACTTCTACGCCACGCGCCTCGTCGATCTTCTCGGCCTGCAGTCGCGCGGTGGTTTGGTGCGCGTTGGCCTGGCGCCGTACAACGACGCTCAGGAGATCGATCGTCTCACCACGGCGATCGCTGCTGTGGCGGCTAGCTGAAAATGTGAGGTGGACGTTGGCTTTCTACTGCAGTGCGGTACTGCGCATTGATCTGACCCGGCAGGAATCGCGGGTCGAGCCACTCAACATGGACTGGGCGCGGCTCTACCTCGGGGGCAAGGGGCTGCTCTTCAGGTACCTGTTCGACGAAGTACCGGCGGGTGTCGACCCGTGCTCGCCAGACAACCCGCTGCTGTTCGTCACCGGGCCGTTCGCTGGAACCAACGTCACTACGGCATCCCGTCTTGTCGTGGGCTGTAAGAGCCCAACGACGGGGACCATTTTGGATTCGTACGTGGGCGGGTCGTTCGCGCCGGAGATGAAGTTCGCCGGCTACGACATCATCATCATGACCGGCGCGGCGCCCGCCCCGGTCGTTGTGTGGATCGAGGACGATAGGGTCCAATTCCTCCCGGCGCAGCGGTATTGGGGCCTGAAAACATCGGAGATCGAGGTGGCGCTGCGCGCCGACCTCGGTGAGCACTGCAAGATCATGTCGATCGGCCCCGCCGGCGAGAACCTGGTGCCCTGGGCGTGCCTGTCGACAGACCAGTACCACAAGGCAGGTCGGGGCGGCGCCGGCGCTCTCATGGGCATGAAGAATGTGAAGGCCATCGCCATCCGCGGCACGGGGAGTGTCGATGTTGGCGATGCGCGGACGTTTCTCGAGGACATGCAGCGTCTGCACCGAGAGTTCATCCTGACCCCGGACAACCTCGGAGCTCATGAAGAGGGCACGCCCGTCTTGGTCGATGTGGTCAACGATGCGGGTGCGCTCCCCACGCGCAACTTCTCGGCGGGGACGTTCGAGGGGGCGGCCAAGATTAACTCGGAGGCGTTCCAGCGCGTGCGCACCAAGAAGCGCGCCTGCTACCAGTGCGCTATCGGGTGCAGGAACTTCCACACCGTCGCGGCCGGCAAGTGCGAAGGGCCGGAGTACGAGACGATCGCGCTGTGTGGCTCTAACTGCGGGATCGACGATATCGAGGCGCTGATCAAGTTCAACATCGAGTGCGACGAGTGGGGTCTGGACACGATCTCGTCCGGCGCTGTCGTCGGCCTAGCGATGGATCTTACGGAGAAGGGAATTCACGACTACGGGCTGCGGTTCGGCGATCCTCAGGGATATGTGGACGCTCCGGCTCTTATATCCACGCGCCAAGGGATCGGCGCGGACCTGGCGCTCGGTGGTCGCGACCTCGCCGCGAAGTACGGCGCCTCCGAGCTGGCCATGGAGATAAAGAACCTGGAGATGCCCGGTTACGACCCCCGTGGTACGTTCGGCATGGCCTTGGCCTATGCCACGTCCGATCGCGGCTGCTGTCATATGCGCGCGTTCCCGGTGGGGCAAGAGGTGGTCGTCGGTACGCTTCCGCCCCACACGCTCAAGGATAAGGCCGAGTGGGTCATCAGCGCCGAGGCTGGAGGGCAGGATTTCTTCGCCCTCAAGTTCTCTGGCATCTGGTGCGACTTCTGGGCCATCGACCTCAACCAGATCAGGCAGCTGCTCTGGCATCTGTGGCAGCGGGAAGTGAGCGACGAGGAGCTCATGACGCTCGGTGCGCGCATCTGGAACATCGGCCGCCTCTTCAACGTGAGAGAGGGATTCGATGCCAGGCACGACACGCTGCCTTCGCGACTGTCTACCGAGGCCTTCGCCGCAGGCGCGTCGGCGGGTCAAGTGATCGACGCGGACACGTTCGCCGGGGTGCTGCAGGAGTACTACCGCCTGCGCGGATGGGACGAGAATGGCGTGCCCACCGAGCAGACGCTCGAACGGCTCGGCGTTGACGTCCGACTGTAAGACCTGCTTCGTGCCCCGCTCGGCCGTGCGCCGGGCGGGGCATCACATCACTTTCCTGGTGGACTGCTGCCTGATCCAACGCCCTCGTTCCTTCTCCCCGCCGTGAAACTGAGATTGCATGGTGGACGGTACGGCGGCGGCGGGGTTGACATTGCCGCATAACTCGGAGGCAAAATACAATCTACAAGCGGAGAGACGCAGTCTCTCCTACCGTGCTGACGGCCGTACAAAGGCAACGGGCCCGCGTGTGTCTTTGGGTCAAAGACCACGCTGAGTTGAGTCACGGGGCAGGGAGTGCCTGTCGATGAGGCATGGTGCTCTGGAAGGAGGTATGGCGGTCGAGCCTGGGGGCAAGGCTCGGGTATGCACGTTCTGGTCGATTCTCTCCCATCGATACTGTCTGGGCAGAAGCCCGTACGCTCTGGCAGTCGAGGTGGGGGACGTATGGGGTCGGGTTTCGCAGAAAGGACGAGCGATGAGACCGCAAAAGGGCTTACCGGGTCCGGCGCCTGACAGCTCACGCGAAAGCGGGCGGCGGGCGAGCGTTCGAGGGGGAGTCGCGCTATCGGTTGTCTTGGTGCTCGTGGGGCTGGTGTTTGCCCTCATGATGGCAGCGTGTGGGGAAGAGGAGAAAGCCGACGGAGGGCAGCAGGCACAGGGCAAACAGGTCGCTATCTTCGCGTACACGCGTGAGCCGATCACCGAGTGGGATCCGGCGGTTGAGTTCGCCGAGGGGATCATTACTCTGCAGAACGTGTACGAGTGCCTGCTCAAGTACGATCCTGCAGCCGACGAGTTCACACCGGTACTGGCCACCGAGTATGAGAGAAGTGACGACGGCCTTACCTGGACCTTCAAGATCCGCAAAGGGGTGAAGTTCCACGACGGTACCGATCTCGATGCGGAGGCCGTGAAGTACTCGCTCGACAGGACGATCAAGATCGGTAAAGGAGCCGCCTACATCTTGGATTCCGTGAAGGAGATCGCCGTCGTCGACCCGTACACGGTTGAGTTTCGGCTGAAGGAGCCCGCGCCGATGGATATTATCTTGGCCGCGGTGAATGCCACGTATATCCTGTCGCCGACCGCCGCCAAGAGCCACCCCGACGACTGGTTCACACAGGGGAACGAGTGTGGTACGGGGCCGTACATGCTGGAGGACTTCCAGGCGGGGCAGCAGGTGATCCTCACCAGGTTCGATGACTACTGGAAGGGTTGGGAGGGCAACCACTTCGACAAAGTCATCATCAAGGCGGTGCCGGAAGCGGCGACCAAGCGCCAGCTGATCAGCAAGGGCGACATCGACATCACGATGGAGCTGCCGCCGGAAGACATCGAGGCGCTCAAGAAGGACCCCAACGTGAATGTCATGATCGAGCCCTCGTTCCAGAACCTGTTCCTCGTCATCAATACCAAGAAGAAGCCCATGGACAACGTCCTGGTTCGCCAGGCCATGTGCTACGCGTACCCGTATGAGGACGTGATCAAGTACGCGTTGGGCGGAATGGGGAGCCAGAGCCGAGGATCCGTCCCCGTGGGTTTGTGGGGGCACGGCGACGACATCTTCCAGTACACGACGGACCTAGCGAAGGCCAAGGAGTTGATGGAGCAGTCCGGGGTCGGTCCTGGGCCACACAACGTCGAGTTTGCCTACGCGTCGGGAGACGAGGCCCAGCGGAAGTCCGCGGAGCTTTGGAAGGCCAATCTGGACCAGATCGGCATCAACCTGCAGATCAGGCCGGGCCCATGGGGCACCATCTGGGATCGGGCGACGACCGCTGATGCCGAAGATGCGCAGGGCGTCTTCTCCCTGTACGACTGGCCGGATGCTTGCGATCCGATGGCGTTCGTGCAGCCGTTCTTCCGTTCAGATGGGGTGCTGAACTTCGGCTACTGGTCCAACCCAGAGGCTGATAAGTTGATGGACGAGGCTCGCCGGCAGTCCGGCCTCGACAGAAAGAAGGCTGCTGAGCTCTATGTGGAGGCGCAGCGCATCATCGTTGAGGAGGCAGTCTGCGTGTTCACGTTCGATCAGCAGTACGCGTTCGTGCTGGCCAAGGACTTCAAGGGGTACAAACCCAACCCCGCCTATCCGCACGTTGTCTGGTTCTACGACTGCTATCGCGAGGAGTAGCGGACGTCAGGAAGCAAAAGGGGCTGTGCCCAGGCCAAGAACAGGCGGCCTGGGCACAGCCGCTGCGTCTAGGGGCAGTGCATGATCGCTTTTGTTACACGCAGACTCCTTCTGGGGTTCGTGGTGCTCTTCGGGGTGATCGTGATCACCTTCGTGCTCACTCGTGTTATCCCGTCTGATCCGGTCGCGCAGTGGGTTGGCGAACGCGCCAGCGCACAGCAGAGAGCCCAAGCGCGCCGCGACCTTGGGCTCGACAAACCGTTGTACGTGCAGTTCGGCAGGTATGTGTGGCAGCTCCTACACGGAGATCTCGGGTATTCGCTCGAGACTCACCGAGCGGTCGCTTCCGAGATGCTCGATCGTCTGCCGTCGACGATCGAGCTGGTGCTCATCGCGACGCTGGGATCCAGCCTTGTAGGGCTGCCTCTGGGCGTGATATCAGCGAAACGCAAGGACCGTTGGCCAGACCACGTCAGTAGGATTCTCTCGGTCAGCTGCGTATCCATGCCGACGTTTTGGATCGCGTTGTTCCTTCAACTCATGTTCTACAGCTGGCTCGGTTGGTTGCCAGCGGGTGGTCAATTGAGCACTGAAGTGCAGCTCTTTCACGAGATACCGAAGGTCAGTGGGTTCTTACTGTTCGACAGCGCTGTCTCCGGTCAGTTCGTCGTGTTCTGGGATGCACTCAAGCATTTGGTGCTCCCATCCATGGCTCTCGGTGCGTGGGGCGTAGGTATGGTAGCCCGTATGACACGTTCGGCCATGCTGGAGATCCTCAACGAGGATTACATGACCGCCGCGCGGTCGTATGGGCTCCCGGAGCGAGTGGTCTCCTGGGTGTATGGCCTGAAGAACTCACTGGGGCCGACGACAACCGTGGTTACGCTCTCCATTGGTTACACGCTCGTCAACACATTCCTCGTAGAGGCTATTTTCACATGGCCAGGGATAGGCAATTACGTGGCAACGGCAGTGACTACACTGGACTATCCGGTGATCATGGGCGTAACTATTTTCTCGGCGGCGTCATATGTTGTGCTCAATTTGATAGCAGACATCATTATTGCAACTGACCCAAGGGTCAGGCTTTGATCTCGTACAGAGTGCCGAAAGGATAAGGATGCGAGTTCGGTTTTCTCGCGAGGCTGGTCGGCGTCGGTGGCAGGAGTTCCGTCTGCGGTTCCACTTGCTAAACAGGAACCTGCTCGTACGGATCTCGCTCATCGTGATTGCCGCCGAAGTGGGTTTAGCCGTGGTGGCGCCGTGGATCGCGCCGCACCCGTCGTCGATCACCGGTGCGGCGGATCCTTCTCAGAAGCTGCTGGCGCCCTCGTCGCGCAACTTTTTCGGTACCGATGAGCTCGGACGGGACATCTTCAGCAGGGTGTTGTATGGGACACGCATCTCGCTGGGGGCGGCGGTACTCACTGTGGCGCTGTCCCTTCTTCTGGGCGTTCCGCTTGGCGCCATCGCAGGGGCCAAGGGCGGCATCGTCGACGATGTGATCATGCGCATCACCGACGTGTTCCTGAGCTTCCCCTCACTGCTCCTGGCGATAGCCATCGCCGCGTTTCTTGGCCCGAGCTTACGGAACGCCATCTTAGCGTGCGTGATCTCGTGGTGGCCGTGGTACACGCGCATCATCCGCGGGCAAGCTGTGTCCATCAAAGAACGGCAGTTCGTGCGGGCGGCCCGAGCCATGGGCACGCCGGCTCGCCGCACGATCTTCGGCCATATCCTGCCCCAGTGTATGGGCCCTGTAATCGTGCAGGCTTCGCTCGACTTCGGCAGCGTGATACTGACGGTGGCGGCCCTGAGCTTCCTGGGGTTGGGAGCGCAGGCGCCGACACCGGAGTGGGGTCTCATGATCAATACGAGCCGCAACTACTTCCTGGGCGCGTGGTGGTACATCACGTTCCCGGGACTCGCCATCGTGATTACGGTTCTGGTCTTCAACCTGCTCGGAGACGGGTTGCGAGAAGTACTCGATCCGAAGGCGCGCAGGTACTGATGCCGCGGGCAAGCGTGCTGCGGAGAGAATGTGCGGATGGACGCTGGATGATTGGGGCACAGGGTGCGAGCGGAAGCACACACAGGGAGTCCGGAACTCCTAGAGCGGCTGAGTACTCCGCCGGTCACGAGGCGTGACGAGCAGGTTCTGGATGTAAGGGAGCGTATGGAACTACCTCATCTTGAAATCGAGAACCTTCACGTTGGCTTTACTGCCCACGAGAGCTACAGGCGTGTGCTCGACGTGGCACACCTGCATGTCGATCGCGGGGAGGCCTTCGGTTTGGTCGGCGAATCTGGTTGCGGAAAGAGCGTCCTGGCCCTGACTCTCTTGCGGCTGTTGCGCTGCCCGCCGGGGCAGATCAGCGCTTCTCGTCTGCGGTTCGACGGACGCGACATTCTCTCGCTCTCAGAAAGGGAGATGCGTCACCTGCGTGGCCGCGAGCTCTCGATGATTTTCCAGGACCCCATGAGCTCGATGAATCCCGTCTTCACCGTTGGCAGTCAGCTCACGAAGGTGATACGGCGCATTCATGGAGAGCGTGGGAAGCAGGCGCGTGCCCGGGCGGCGGAATTCATCCGTCTGGTGGGGCTTCCCGACCCGGAGAACACGCTCACGAAGTACCCGCACCAGCTCTCTGGTGGCGAGCGGCAGCGTGTGATCATCGCGCTGGCGCTGTGCTGTGATGCGAAGTTCATCATCGCCGACGAGCCCACGAGGAACCTCGATGTAACCGTGCAGGCGGGGATACTCAAGACGATCGCCCGACTGCGCCACGAACTTGGCGTGAGTCTTCTGTTCATCGCCAACAACCTCGGCCTGGTATCGGCGATGTGTGATCGTGTGGGCATTCTGCTCGAGGGACGCATCGTTGAGACCGGGACGGTCGACGAGGTCATCGGCGATCCTCGCCACCCGTACACCCACATGCTCCTGCGGGCGATTCCAACGACCGAGGAGCAAGGGGATGCGGCGAGCGTGCTCGCCGCAGCGATGGTACCCGCGCTGCCGCTCGCGGTGAGCTCCGCGGACGCGGCCTGCCCCTACTACGATCGCTGCCCGGAGCGTGAGGCGTATTGCGAAAGCGATGGGCTGCCGGAGCTCGTCGGTATCGGCGGAAGTCACGAGGTGGCGTGCCGCGTCGCAATGGTGACGAGAGGTGAAGCATGAGCGTGGCTGGTGCTCAACACGAGACCGAGACGGTGGCCGTGCAGACGACAGACACGCCGCTGGTCGAACTGAGAGACGCGACCTTGTACTTCCCCGTGCGGAGAGGCATCCTGAACCGTGCCAAGGCCTGGGTCAAGGCACTCGACGGAGTTACCCTCACGGTGATGCCTGGTGACGCACTCGGTCTGGTCGGAGAGTCTGGTTGCGGGAAGAGTACGCTCGTCAACGGGTTGCTGCAGCTCGAGAAGCTCACGGGTGGGCAAATACTGTTCGACGGCCGAGATCTCGCCAAGCTGAGCGGGCGCGATCTGCGGCATCTCCGCCGCGACATGCAGGTCGTGTTTCAGGACCCCTTCTGGTCGCTTGACCCTCGCTGGCTCGTACGCGACATCGTCGGCGAGCCCCTGCGCGTGCACGAGGACCTGACGCCCGAGCAGCGTGTCGCGCGTGTCGCCGAATTACTCGCCACCGTGGGGATCCCTCAAGACGCGCTCTACAAGTATCCGCACGAGTTCTCCGGGGGCATGCGGCAACGCATCGCGATCGCACGGGCGCTCGCGTTGCAGCCGCGCATGGTAATCCTCGATGAGCCGACATCAGCTATCGATGTGCTCTCGCAGTACCAGATCCTGCTGATGCTCACCGAGCTGAAGCGGCGACTGGGACTCACGTTCATCCTCGTATCGCACGATCTCTCGGTGGTGAGCTATCTGGCCAGCCGGATCGCGGTGATGTACCTGGGCAAAGTTGTGGAGTACGGGCCCACCAGGGAGATCTTCAACAATCCGACTCACCCCTACACACGGGCGCTCTTCGCGGCCGTGCCGGACCCATCGAAGCGGGGGGTGGAGAGCCTGGTGTCGTTGAAGGGCGAGGTGCCGAGCGCGATTGACCCGCCGTCAGGCTGCCGCTTCCATACTCGATGTACGCAGGTTATGGATCGTTGCCGCGTGGAAGCGCCCGAGACCATACATGTGAGCAAGGATCACTGGGCCGCCTGTTGGCTGCTTGAGGGAACGAGTGAGGGGAAGGCGGTGGCGGCGCAATGAGTCGGTCGCCGGCTGCCGGCGGCGCACGATGCCGGGCAGCCGCTCCGTTCGCGTCAGGTGGGATAGGGAGGGAGCACGGGTGCCGATGAGCGGGACCTAGCTCGACTGCGCGGATTCTGGTGGTCGCCGCGGTACGCTGGTGAAGTACTCGCTGACGCTGCGACAGAGGAACGGCGGAACGGCGCTGGGCCGGGCGATCTCTACGAGGCGATGCTGCCCGTGGACTCCATGTAGGCGAGAATACGCACCCGAGTCTCTTCGAGATGGCTCTCCAGCCGGCTGAGAGCGAGCTGCTCGTCGGCGTCCTGTACGGCTTGCAGGATGCCGTTGTGCTCCTTTGCGATGGAGCTCGGCGTCTGCGTCTGGTAGAGGGCTTCGTCGTCGATCCTGACCAGGGAGTGCAGCGTGGGTACGTAGCGGCGAAAGACCTGCCGGAAACGCCCGAAACCAGTGAGCGTGCAGATGGCCTCGTGGAAGGCGAGGTCCTCGCGTGCCACGGAGTTCACATCGCCACCCTTTTCGGCGGAGGCCATGGTCTTGATGTGCTCCCCGAGCTGCCGAATGGACTCGGGCGTCTGGCCGCGCGCCAGCAGTTGCACGGCTCTACCTTCGATGGCGATGCGTACCTCGAAGATCTCGCGCACATCTTGAGCCGAGAGCTCCGCGACCGAGACTCCCCGGTTGGGCTCTTCTTTGAGCAGACCCTCGGCGCACAGGACCTTGAAGGCCTCGCGGACGGGCCCGCGACTGATGCTCAGACGCGCTGCCAGACGCGCCTCTTGCAGGCGCTGACCAGGGAGAAAGCCTCCGGAGAGGATCTCGTCGCGGATACGCTCCGCCGCCTCACCGGACAGTGACAGCCGATTGCTGATAGGCGTGATCATTTGTTAGCAGTATACCATATGGCAATTATAGTTGATGCTCGGTCGCACGGCCGTACGACGAGAGTTCGCGCACATTTTTACATCCCGTTCCACTGTATCTGCGCTCGACTGGCACAACCTCGTGCTTCGCGACGGGTGCACCGTTCTTGCCGCGAGTTTTCGTGACTCCTCGCGCGTTCCTGGGCTAACAGGGCGCGGCGCGCAGAGCGTTTCGACGAAATCGACCAAGACGCTCTTTCCGCTATATACGGCTTTCGGGCAGTACCTCCTTTCCGGAGAGGCAACGTTTCTACTTGACAGAATTGCCTGATTGTAGACAATAGGCCAACGTGGAGGCTTCTATCGATTGGAGGCGAGCCTATACGAACTCGGTGGGTCCGCAGGCCAGAAACTGACGTACGGAATGTCTATGGGGATTGGCTCGCGAAGGCGCCTTGTGCGCCACGGCGAGAAGATCAGGAAGGGGGTTCGGTATGCGGGTTTGGCGGCGACTAACACTGGGGCTGGTACTCGTCCTCTGTGTAGCGCTGAGCGCGGCCGTCCTGGCGGTCGGATGTGGCGAAGAGAGCAAGGACGACGGTGCTCAAAACGGTAACGGTGGAGAGCAGAAAAAGGTCACCATCGTCTTTACGGCCGCAGGTGGCGTGCTTCAGGAGGCCATGACGAAGGCCTGGATCGAGCCGTTCATGGCGGCTCATCCCAACATCGAAGTCATCCAGGATGAGCCCAACGAGAACGCGAAGATCAAGGCCATGGTAGAGGCCGGCAACGTCACCTGGGACGTTGTGGATAACGGCAACGACTTCGGAATCGGCGAGACCGAGTCCTTGTGCGAGGAGATCGATCCCAAAGTCGTACCGATGGACGAGCTGCAGCCCGATCTCTTCAAGACTACCGGGCATCGTGTGCCTTGCTTCGTCTATGCGACGGTCGTCGGCTACCGCACGGATAAGTTCGGCGATCAGAAGCCCACGAGCTTCGTCGATTTCTTCGACCTCGAGAAGTTCCCCGGCAAGCGCGGTTCTCTGAACTGGCCCGCTCACGGCCTGATCGAGATGGCGCTGATCGCGGACGGTGTCGCGCCCGATCAGCTCTACCCGCTCGATCTCGATAGGGCGTTTAAGAAGCTCGACACGATCAAGGATCAGATGGTCTGGTGGACCACCGGTGCACAGTCTGAGCAGCTGCTCGCAGACGGCGAGGTCAGCATGACCACGACGTTCAACGGCCGCGTCAACAACATCAAGAAGGCCGGAGCACCTGCCGAGATCATGTGGGATCAGTTCTTCATGTTGGCCGACTACTTCGTTATCCCCAAGGGCACCAAGCACCTCAAAGAGGCTATGGAGCTGGTCGCTTGGTGCACCTCGGCGGAGCACTCGGCTGAGCTTTCGAAGTACATCGCCTACGGTCCGCCGAACGTCAATGCGGTCCAGAAGGTCGGGCCGACGGTGGAAGCAAACCTGCCCACAGCGCACGCCGAGAATGCCGTGCCGTTCGACGACATCTGGTGGTCTGAGAACCTCAGCACGGTCTATGACAGGTGGCAGAAGTGGATTCGGGAGTAGCACACTCGTAACATCTTGTGAGTGTGATGCGAGCAGTCGAGCGGGAGGTCTCTGTCTTCCCCGGCAAGCTCTCTGAATCAGAAAGTTCCTAAACAGGGCGAGTGAGAATGCGAGGAGGGACGAGGCGGCTGGCCTAGGCCAGCCGCCTCGTCCCGAAGGTGGCGTCGTTTGTCGCGAGACCTCTGTGCCTCACTGTCTGACGTCGTGCGGACTCCTCTCCCGGGTGGACGTTCGCTCTCTCTCTCCGTTTGTGCGCTCCCGCGGCCTTCTCTGCTTTTCCTCAGTCCCGACATGGTTTTTCTGGGGTTGGGAGTCCCGTTGGGAGGTCTGTTGCCGACAGGCGAGGAGTCGAGATACTTCATGGGTATCGGGCCAGAGTGCTTCGCGAGTACCGTTCGCGAGTCTGTGCGACTGCCCCGTCGTCTCGCGCAACCGCCTCGCTGCGGCTCTCAGTTTCTCGATGCGGGCGGCCCCCTCTTTTGTGCTGCTCAGGCACTTTTCCTGCTCCTCAGGCAGGAAGGCTGGACGGGGCGAATGCCGCTTGCCGACGGTGCCAGGGCGGGCGGCGCTAGCGCCCACTACTTGACAGAATTGCCTGATTGTAGACAATAGGCCAACGTGGAGGCTTCTATCGATTGGAGGCGAGCCTATACGAACTCGGTGGGTCCGCAGGCCAGAAACTGACGTACGGAATGTCTATGGGGATTGGCTCGCGAAGGCGCCTTGTGCGCCACGGCGAGAAGATCAGGAAGGGGGTTCGGTATGCGGGTTTGGCGGCGACTAACACTGGGGCTGGTACTCGTCCTCTGTGTAGCGCTGAGCGCGGCCGTCCTGGCGGTCGGATGTGGCGAAGAGAGCAAGGACGACGGTGCTCAAAACGGTAACGGTGGAGAGCAGAAAAAGGTCACCATCGTCTTTACGGCCGCAGGTGGCGTGCTTCAGGAGGCCATGACGAAGGCCTGGATCGAGCCGTTCATGGCGGCTCATCCCAACATCGAAGTCATCCAGGATGAGCCCAACGAGAACGCGAAGATCAAGGCCATGGTAGAGGCCGGCAACGTCACCTGGGACGTTGTGGATAACGGCAACGACTTCGGAATCGGCGAGACCGAGTCCTTGTGCGAGGAGATCGATCCCAAAGTCGTACCGATGGACGAGCTGCAGCCCGATCTCTTCAAGACTACCGGGCATCGTGTGCCTTGCTTCGTCTATGCGACGGTCGTCGGCTACCGCACGGATAAGTTCGGCGATCAGAAGCCCACGAGCTTCGTCGATTTCTTCGACCTCGAGAAGTTCCCCGGCAAGCGCGGTTCTCTGAACTGGCCCGCTCACGGCCTGATCGAGATGGCGCTGATCGCGGACGGTGTCGCGCCCGATCAGCTCTACCCGCTCGATCTCGATAGGGCGTTTAAGAAGCTCGACACGATCAAGGATCAGATGGTCTGGTGGACCACCGGTGCACAGTCTGAGCAGCTGCTCGCAGACGGCGAGGTCAGCATGACCACGACGTTCAACGGCCGCGTCAACAACATCAAGAAGGCCGGAGCACCTGCCGAGATCATGTGGGATCAGTTCTTCATGTTGGCCGACTACTTCGTTATCCCCAAGGGCACCAAGCACCTCAAAGAGGCTATGGAGCTGGTCGCTTGGTGCACCTCGGCGGAGCACTCGGCTGAGCTTTCGAAGTACATCGCCTACGGTCCGCCGAACGTCAATGCGGTCCAGAAGGTCGGGCCGACGGTGGAAGCAAACCTGCCCACAGCGCACGCCGAGAATGCCGTGCCGTTCGACGACATCTGGTGGTCTGAGAACCTCAGCACGGTCTATGACAGGTGGCAGAAGTGGATTCGGGAGTAGCACAGGTGCAGCAGCCTAAGCTGCCCTCAGTGGGCGGTGCGGGCAAGACCCTTTTGAAGGGTCTTGCCCGCACGCGGGTCAATGGCTGGGCGCTGCTCTTACTTCCCGGATGTCTCTTCATCGTCGTGTTCTTCTTCGCGCCACTGGTGAACATGGTGTGGCGGAGCTTGACGGATCCTGGTCCCAGCAACTACGCAACGTTCGCTGAAACCGGAACGTACGCGAGAGTCCTCTGGGTCACCATCCGCACGGCGCTCCTCGTTACGGTTGCATCCTTAATTCTCGGGTATCCATACGCATACATGATGATCAAGGCTGGCGGAAAACTAAGATTAGCCCTTGTCGGTCTCGTATTGCTGCCATTCTGGTCAAGCATCCTAGTACGTACGTACGCTTGGACAGTGTTGCTACAGGACACAGGTGTCATAAACTCTGTGCTCATGAAACTTGGTCTCATCAGTGATTCTCTTCCTCTCATGCGTAACGACTTGGGGGTCACCATCGGCATGACCCAGATCCTGTTGCCCATGATGGTGTTCCCCATTTACGCGGTTATGCGGCGCATTGACGCCGATCTTCTGCCGGCGGCGGAGGGTCTCGGGGCTCGTCCATCCCGTGCCTTCGTACGCGTCTTCATGCCGTTGAGCATGCCGGGCGTGTTCGCTGGCAGCCTGTTGGTGTTCGTGGTTTCGCTGGGCTTCTACATCACCCCGGCGCTCCTCGGCAGCCCCTCGAACACGATGTTTAGTGTGATTGTGGCGCATACAATTCAGCAGCAAGTCGACTTCGGGTTGGGGAGCGCGCTCGGCGTGATTCTCCTGGTGGTCACGCTGGTGCTGTTGTGGATAGGGTCCCGAGTCGTCAGGCTCGGAGACGTCTTCGGCTACTCGAGCGAACAATGAACCGGAAGCCAAACAAAGGACTCATCGTAGCAGTAGTGCTAGTCGGACTGTTCTTAGTTGCTCCGACTCTGATAGTGATGGTCATGTCGTTCTCGTCTGGCTCAACGCTGAAGTTTCCTCCCGAAGGCTTGAGCATACGCTGGTACGAGTCGTTTATCGACAGCAGCCAGTGGACCAGGTCAGTGTGGATGAGTGCCAAGATCGCAGTGAGTACTGTAATTCTGGGCACAGGCCTTGGAACGCTGGCGGCGCTCGGTTTCGTCCGCGGGCGCTATCTAGGGCGAGGTATTGTTACGACTATCATAGTAAGCCCGATGGTCGTGCCAGCGATCGTCATCGCGGTCGGTATGTACATGGTCTATGTACGGTGGGGGATGCAAGGCACTATGTGGGGAATGGTGGCAGCGCACACTTCCCTCGCTATACCGTACGTGATCGTCAATGTGGCTGCGAGCCTTCAGAACTTTGATCGTAACCTCGAGCTCGCGGCGCAAAACCTGGGTGCGGGACCTATTCGGACGTTCTTCCGGGTGACACTGCCTCTCATCATGCCTGGCGTTGCGGCAGGAGCGCTCTTCGCGTTCATGACGTCCTGGGACGAGGTGATCGTGTCGTCCTTCCTGGCTAGCCCGCAGGTACGGACACTCCCTGTGGTGATGTGGGATGCCGTCCGCACTCTGGTGGACCCAACGATGGCTGCTCTGGCCACTATGCTCACGGTCCTAACGGTCGTTCTGCTCATTGGGGCCACTGTTGTTCGAAAGGTGGGAATGAGGAAGCGATGAGTACATCGACGATGACCGCATCGAGCGTGTGTGAGCAGGAGTCGGCGCCGGTTGCTCAAAGCGGTGCCCTGAGCCTGTCTGGTCTCTGCAAGTCGTACAACAACCTGAGGGTCGTGGACGACGTCTCACTCGAGCTGCGCCCGGGAGAGTTCGTGAGCCTTCTTGGACCTTCAGGTTCGGGGAAGACCACCACACTTCGTATTGTGGCGGGCTTCATTAAGGCGGAAGCTGGTGTTGTTACGCTCGACGGTAGGGACCTCACAGGAGTCCCCCCGCACAAGCGCGACATCGGCATGGTGTTCCAAAACTACGCGCTATTTCCGCACATGACGGCGGCGGAGAACATCGGCTTTCCGCTCGCCATGCGTCGGCAGCCGAAAGCTGCCATCAGGGAGCGCGTCGAAGAGATGCTGCGGTTGGTACACCTGGAGGGCCTAGGGAATCGGTACCCAGGCCAGCTCTCCGGCGGCCAGCAGCAGCGAGTTGCCTTGGCGCGAGCGCTCTCTTTCCGGCCGGGCGTGCTGCTTATGGACGAGCCCTTGGGCGCGTTGGACAAGAAGCTGCGAGAGGCTCTGCAACTGGAGATCATGCGCATCAGCCGCCAGCTCAACATCACAGTGCTCTACGTGACGCATGATCAGGCTGAGTCGTTGGTGCTTAGCGACCGGATCGCGATCTTCAACGAAGGGCGCATAGAGCAGATCGGCTCTGGCGAGGACTTGTACGAGCGTCCGCTCTCCCTCTTCGTCGCCGATTTCGTGGGCGAGTCGAACATCCTCCGTGGGGTGATCGCCGACAACGCCGAGGAGCAGGTGAGACTCGCGTCGGGTGCCTCCGTGCGGGTATCGCAGCGCGCATGTCGCCGAGTCGGGCTGTCTGGAGGCGCGCGCGCGGCCGTGGTGATTCGGCCGGAGCGTATGGCCGTTCGTCCGGCGCAGGGAGAAGACGATGGCGCTGCGAGCGACAGTGAACTCGCCGCGGACCTTCCGGGCAAGCTGCGCGAAGTAGTGTATCTCGGCTCGGAGCGGAAGTACGTGGTGGAGCTCGCGGGCGGAGAAGTCGTCACCGTGCGCGTGCAGGAGGGTACCGCAGAGCCACTGACGTGCTCCGGTGTGCGCGTGTGCTGGAAGGCAAACGACTGCGTCGTCGTGGCTGATCCAACGCTCGCCGACGCTGGGTCCGCCTCCTTATCGGCGGTCAAACCCGGTGGCGAGGCCACCGAAGGAGGGGAATGACATGCTGCCAGCCGCCGAGCGCTACAAGGGCTATCGTTCCTACAGCTACCTTGAAGCTGGCAAGGACTACCAGGAGTTCAAGCTGGCGCCCGAGATGGGACGGGTGCCCCTCTACGAAGGTCTTACGCTGAGCGACGCGCAGAAGGAGCGCGTCGCTCAGCTGCTCACCGACAACATCGTCATCTCCCTGCACGAGCACCCCACCATCCTGCCCGCGGATCTGCGTGAGCTCATCGACTACGAGCGCTCGGGTCGCGAGCATACCGGCTATGAGGGGCTCGCCCACTCGGGCATGACCGCCTTCTTCGACGGTTTCATGGACGGCACGGCCTACGTCACCAGCCTCTGCGGCTGGAAGTGGAACGACGTGCTCCACGACCTGGGCATGCGCCTCTGCGATCTGGCCCAGCAGGACTTCATCGTGCACGCCCGCTCGGTCGCCGAGATCCGCGAGGCGCATCGCAGCGGCCGCATGGCGCTGGTGGCCCACCTCGAGGGCGCCACGATGATCGAGAACGAGCTCGATCGCATCGAGGTCCTCTACGGCTTCGGCGTGCGCTGCATGGGCATCACCTACAGCGAGGCCAACGGCCTGGGCTCGGGCCGCAAGGAGAGCCGCGACGCCGGCCTGACCGCCTTCGGACGGGCGGCGGTGCGGCGCATGAACCAGATCGGTATGGCCATCGACATCGCCCACTGCGGCGAGAACACCGCCTATGAGACCGTCGTTACCTCCGCGGCCCCGGTGCTGCTTACGCACGGCGGCTCGCGCGGGGTGTGGGACAGTCCCACCCATATGAACTCCGATAAGGCCATGAAGGCCTGTGCGGAGCGGGGCGGGCTCGTCGGGGTGACCGCGGCGCCGCACCTGACCTACTCGCCGCGCTACGCACAGCATAACCTCGACGCGGTGATGGATCACTTCGTCTACCTGGTAGACCTGCTCGGGCTGGAGCATGTGGGCTTTGGCCCCGATACGCAGTTCGGCGATCATCTGGGCGTGCACTACGCCTGCGCGAAGTCGCTGAACATCGAGGACTCGCTCTTCAACGATCCGCACTACAGCGAGAAGCCCTACGTAGACGGGGCGGAGAACCCGGCCGAGTGCTTCTGGAACATCATCGGCTGGCTGGTGGAGCACGGCTACTCCGACGATGAGATCAAAGCGGTGATCGGCGGCAACGCGCTGCGCGTGCTCGAGCAGATCTGGGGATCGTAGGACGATGAGCGGCGAGCATCCCGCACCGTCGGCCGGCGCCGTCCGGCGGCGACGCATCCGCATCGTGGTGCCCATCGTGGCCTCGGCGGCCGAGATGGCGCAGCGCTTCGCGGTGCTGGGCTCCGCACAGACAGAGGTCTCGGTCGTGGTCATCGAGCGTGGGCCGGCCTCCATCGAGTCGCAGTTCGAGGCGGCCCTCGCCGTGCCGGAGGTCTTGGTCGCGGTGCGGGACGCCGCCGCGGAGGGCGTCGATGCCCTGATCATCGACTGCATGGACGACCCCGGCGTGGGCGCCGCCCGGGAGCTGGTCTCCATCCCCGTGCTGGGGCCGGCGCAGACGGCCATGCACCTGGCCTGTCTGCTGGCGCGGCGCTTCTCCATCGTCGCCCCCGAGGCCTCCGCCGCCGCGACCACGGCTTTCGAGGAGCAGGCGCGCCACTGCGGCCTGCGCGAGCAGCTGGCCTCGGTTCGCGGTGTAGACATGCCGGTGCTCGAGCTGCGCCGCGACGGCGAGCGGCTGGCGGCGTCCCTGCTCGCTCAGTCGCTGCTCGCCGTAGAGCAGGACAGAGCGCAGGCCATCGTCTTCGGCTGCATGGCGATGTTCGGCGCCGCGGCGGCGGTCCAGGACGGCCTGCGCAAGGCCGGCCATCCCGGCATCCCGGTCATCGATCCCCTGCCCGTGGCGCTGCGCTTCGCCGAGGCGCTGATCGACCTCGACCTTGCCCACAGTAAGCAGAGCTACCCCACCCCTCCTACCAAGCCGGTGTTCGGCTACGTGGCGTTTGCGTAGGCGCGCTGGCGGGCGGGGTCGGTGAGTGCCAACGTCCTAGGGGCGTTCGACAAGGGGTTACATAGGGGTTACATCCGTGGGCGTCTGTGTGGGAGCACGGAGCTGCACCGTGATCGCGAACCGCGCCCGGTGCAGCTCCGTGCCCTCGGGGTCCGCTCTGGCATTTCAGCGGCGCGGCGCGCCTGTCGAAGTCGCGCCGACGCGCAGTAGCCAGTGCCCTGAGTGGGGGATGAGTGTGCTTGGGAGCGGGATGCCGCACTCTCGTTGACAGTGCTCAATAGCAGATTGTAGACTATCCTCCGACACTTCTCCGAGCTAGGTGAGGCTATGAAGGATTATCGGCAGTACAGCATGTGGCTCAGCGAGTATCCTGGGGACCTTACCCCTCGTGCCCCGTTGCCCGGGCCGTTGGATGTCGACGTGGCCATCGTCGGCGCTGGCTACACCGGGCTGTGGACGGCGTACTACCTCAAGAAGGCAGACCCAGGCATTCGCGTCGTCGTGCTCGAGAAAGACATCGCCGGCTATGGTGCGTCGGGCCGCAACGGCGCGTGGTGCTCGCCTCTCCTGATTAACAACAAAGAGTTGATGACCAAAACACACGGGCGTCAGGCGACCGCCGCGTTGCGCCAGGCCATGCTCGACACCATCGATGAGATCGGTCGCGTGACCGCCGAGGAGGGCATCGACGGCGGCTTCCACAAGGGCGGCTTTATGCGCATGACGCGCACGCAGACGCAGGTGGAGCGTATGCGGGCATGGGTCGCTTATGAGCGCACCTGGGGTGCGACCGAGGAAGACGTGCGCATGCTGGATGCCAAGGAGGCTCGGGAGCGGGTCAACGTGCCCGATACGCTCGGCGCCTTCTACTGGCGGCAGGCGGCGTTAGTCGATCCGGCCCGTCTGGCGCGCAATCTGGCGCTGGCTGTGGAGAAGCTCGGAGTGCCCATCTACGAGCAGACGCCGGTAACGGCGATCACGCCGCACTATGCCCACACTCGACAGGGCCTCGTCCATGCAGACGTGGTCGTGCGGGCTACCGAGGCCTTCACCGCCGACCTGGCGGGCTGCAAGCGCTACTACGTGCCCATGTACTCGCTGATGATCGCCACCGAGCCACTGCCGCAGAGCGTCTGGGACGAGATCGGCTGGAGCGGCTTTGAGGCGGTCAACGACGCTCGCCACTTCATCATCTACCTCGCCCGCACGGAAGATGGCCGCATCGCCATGGGCGGGCGCGGCGCGCCGTACCACTTCGGCTCCTCTCTGCGCGATGAGTTCGAGCGCGACGACCGTGTCTACAAGCAGCTCTGCAAGACGCTGACCGGTCTGTTCCCCGTCCTGCGCGACGCGCGCATCACCCATCACTGGGGCGGCGCCGTGGCTCTTCCGCGCGATTGGTTTAGCTCCGCGGGGCTGGATAAGTCGACGGGCATCGCCTGGTCCGGTGGCTACGGTGGCGACGGCGTTGCCACCTCCAACCTGGGTGCGCGTACGGTGTGCGATCTGATCCTCAACGAGAACAGCGAGCTCGCCAGGCTGCCGTGGGTCAACCACAAGATCAAGCCCTGGGAGCCGGAGCCATTCCGCTGGCTGGGCGTGAACGCCTCGGTGCAGGCAACCTCCTTCGGCGATAAGGAAGAGATCAAGACCGGGCGTCAGTCGTATGCCGTCAAGATCGTCAAGAAGGTAACCAAGACGTGACCGCGGGCGGTGCTCTGCGCCGCCACGGGATGGCCACCGAAGGTGGTCGGAGCTCTCTGCCTGGCAGGGATTGAGCCCGGAGGAGCACCGACCGTCGTCCCGGGGGTGGCGGCAGCGGTGTGTGCGGAGCGCCCAAGAGGGTTCCCCTTGAGAGCAGGGGCCGCGGCTTGATGGTCATGCCGCGGCCCCTGCCTTGTCTTGACGACGGCAAGGGTACTGCTGCGGTCACTCGAGTCGCGCGGCGCGGGCGGTCGAGAGGTCCCGAAGGAGGATCATGGCGAGGCGAGTACGCGGATACGACTCCCAGCGGTTGGCGGCCATGACCGTCATGGAGGAGTGCCGCTTCGTGGAACGGCACCAGCGTTGCCAGGAAGCGGCTCGCCGGTCGACGGCGCACCTGTTCGACGGAGTGCCCATGAACTGGATGACGCGCTGGGCGAGTCCGTTCCCGCTGTTCGTCGAGCGCGCCGAGGGTTCGAGTGTCACGTGCCTCGATGGACATCGGCACAGCGACTTCTGCCTGGGCGACACGGGAGCCATGGCGGGGCACTCGCCGCGAGCGACCGTCGCTGCCGTGAGGGCCCAACTCGATCGCGGTCTTACGCACATGCTTCCGAGCGAGGACGGCCCCTGGGTGGCAGAGGAACTGGCCAGACGCTTCGGGCTGCGGTACTGGCAGGTAGCCATGACGGCCTCGGATGCGAATCGATTCGCTCTACGGCTGGCCCGTCACATTACGCGACGTCCGAAGATCCTCGTGTTCAACTGGTGCTATCACGGATCGGTCGCCGAGACCATCGCCACGCTGAGTGGCGGCGTGCCGTGTTCTCGTCCGGGGAGTTGCGGCCCCGCTATCGACCCCAGCTGTACGACCAAGGTCGTCGAGTTCAACGACGTAGCTGCCCTCAGGCGGGCGCTCCTGCCTCGCGATGTGGCCTGCGTGCTCGCCGAACCGGCGCTCACCAATATCGGGATCGTACTGCCGGAGGAGGGGTTTCACGATGCCCTGCGGGCGATCACGCGCGAGACGGGTACGCTCTTGATTCTCGACGAGACGCATACGATCTGTGCTGGTGCCGGTGGCTGCACGCGAGCGTGGAGTCTGGAGCCAGACATGGTAACGATCGGCAAGCCCATCGGCGGAGGCATTCCCTGCGCGGCGTACGGGATCCACGAGAAGCTCGAGCCAAGGATCCGGCAGGACTGGGACTACCATGCCGCCGACGTGGGTGGCGTCGGCGGCACTCTCGCCGGGAATGCCCTGCAACTGGCGGCGATGCGAGCCACTCTGGCAGACGTGCTAACAGAGGAGAGCTACGCCCAGACCGTGCCGCTGGCGACGCGTTTCTGCCGGGGTGTACAGGAGATCATCGACGACCTTCGTCTTTCGTGGGTTGTTAAACAGCTGGGCTGCCGCGCGGAATACTGGCCCGCCTCGCCCGCCCCGGTGAATGGTGGCGAAGCGGCCGCGGCCGAAGACTCCGCGCTGGACCGCTTCCTCCATCTCTTCGCGTTGAACCGGGGTGTTTTGCTGACGCCGTTCCACAACATGGCCCTCATGGCTCCGAGCACCACCGCCGGTGATGTCGATCGTCATACTGAGGTACTGCGTGAGGCGACAACGCTCTTGTACGGTTGAGACATTCGGAGACTAGCCGGTGACTCATGGGGTGCTCTGCCCCAGCTCTGGAGTGCACAACGGGGGCTTGACTCGTCGAATGGTTGTGGTAGATTGTCAACGATTATCTGTATTCGATGTTGCGTTCTCGAGTGTCGGGAAAGGTGTAAGGCATCCGCAAGTCGTGTCGGGAATTCTTCGTGACACATGCGGTAGTGCTGGGCGGGTCTCACGAGATCCGCGCAGGGAGGCTCGTCGCGTGCTCGTCCCCCCACGCGTGCAAGCGCTCCTGAGTCTGGGGTCCGGGGCCGACGGCGGAGTGCCGCCGCCGTCGCCCCCCCGCCCCCAGGATGCGAGGGCGGTTCAGGAACAACCGAGCAGACGGTCCGGCGACTTGCCGCTCATCTCTCATCTCCAGCCACCGAGTGGACCCCCGTCTCTCCGGGACGCCCAGAGGTTTTGAGACCATGTTGCAACTACACCTCCCGCTCAGACGGACAGCCGCGTACAGCCTGAGGCAGCACCTGCGGGAGTACCTGGAGTATAAGAGCGTGCCGCGAGATGCGCTCGATGACCTCGTCCTGGCGGCCAACGAAGCTTTCTCCAATGCCCTCATCCACAGTGGCCAGTGTGAGGGAGCGGTGGAGCTTATCGCGCGGGTGACGGAGGAGCGGGTCCTGCTCGACATCGTGGATCAGGGCTGTGGTTTCGCGCCCGCTACCGCCCAGACACCGCGAGACCCAGAGCTGCTAGCTCCACACGGACGCGGCCTCATCCTCATGCACCATCTCATGGATGAAACCCAGATTGATGAGCGTGAGGGCGGAGGGACGCGGGTGCGTCTGGTGCGTCGCGTTCGCTGTGGGCGCGCAGAGGTCTTGGCGACCACGTGAGTGAGCGTCCCGCGCGCTCAAGGTGGAGGGATCGTCGACGGGAGCGCTCGGATTGAATACGCAGTGTGATCAACGGGAGGGTGACCATGAGTGACAGTACGCCTCAGGTAAAAGTGATCCGTGCGGAGGACGTGGTGTGGGAGGAGATTCCTCCGCGCCCGGAAGAGAACTTCCCGCCCGGCCGCCAGTTCGCGGCCGCCAGTTCGCCAGATGGTCACTTCGCGGTTGGCTACTGGGAGCAAGACAACCTGCAGCGCCGCATGGAGCGGCCGTACCATGAGATCGCGTACATCCTCAGCGGTCATGTAGAGATCGAGCTCGATGACGGCACGGTACTGGTGGCGGGCCCCGGCGACATCCTCGATACGCCGAAGGGCTGCACGGGTTACTGGCGTAACCTGGAGCCGGTTCGCAAGGTGTGGGCCATCTACAACGACTGATTTACTTCGGCTTCCTGGAACCTCGCGCTCTGAGGTCACGGGAGAAGCCGTGTGTCGACACATACGTGTCCGCGAAGAGCGCTTCCCGTGTGCGGCCGTCTTGGTGGCGGAAACCGCTCGCATGCCAGCGATGGAATGCCTGCCAAAAGCTCCTTCAGGCAAGTATTGACTGTTGCGCTCAGAAGACGTAGATTGTCGACGATTCACAAAAGGATCGCGAAGGACCGAAAGTACAGAACCCAACCTCATCTCTGGATCTCGATGCCGTGATCACGACGTTGCGGGATTCCGCGGCGTTGTCTGGCTTCGATCTGCTGACCTTTGCGACCGCCGAGGTCGCTCCGATCGATCTAGGCGAGCAGACCCGCCGGGTGCTGCGGCAGCCGATCGCTTCGGCCCCTTTGGCGGAGCTGGCGAAGGGCTGTCGAAGCGTGGCCATTATCACCAGCGATGCAACGCGGCCGGTCCCCAACCACGTGCTGCTTCCGCTGGTGCTGGGAGAGCTACGTGAGGGCGGCATCGACGACGCGGACATCTCGATCGTCGTCGGAACGGGAGTGCATCGCTCGCTCACGCCCACTGAGCTGAGGGACCTGGTTGGCGACGGCATCTACGCCAGAGTGAAGGTGGTAAATCATGATGCCCGCGCGCGAGACCTGGTGTCGGTGGGGACCACTCCCGCCGGGAACGAGGTGCGCATCAACCGGCTGGTGGCACAGGCTGACCTTCGCGTAGCGCTCGGAGTAGTCGAGCCGCACGAGTTCGCCGGATTCTCCGGCGCCGGCAAGGCCATCTTGCCGGGGGTGAGCGGGTACGACACGATCATTCGTAACCACGCGCTGCACATGCTGCGGCACGCGAGGGCACGAGCCGGCATGCTCCAGGGCAACCCGATCCACGAGGATATCGCGGTGGCTGCAGAGCTCGCTGGCCTTCACTTTGTGGTGAACGTTACAGTGGACGCTGAGCTGCGCGCGACGGCTGTCGCCGCTGGTGAGCCGCGCGCGGTTCATGGAGAACTGGTCGCGTTCTTGCGGGAACGCGTCGGTGTGGTGGCACCCCCCGAGCCCGTGGATCTCTTGATCACCGGTCCCGGTCATCCTCTGGACATCAACCTCTATCAGACGATCAAGGCTCTCGTTGCTACCGAGGGGTTGGTTGACGCTCACACGGTGACGCTTCTCTTGGCTTCCTGCCACGACGGTACTGGGTCGCAGGAGATGCTGGAGCCGTTCGTCGGTGCTCGCATGCCGGAGGAAGTCATCGGCAGGCTGCAAACTGAGTACACCATCGAGAAAGACCACTCGTACTTCATCGCCAGGTTCCGCTCGCGCAGCGGACCGGTGATCTGCTGCTGCCCCGGTGTCTCCGCCGAGGTGTTACGCACGCTCGGCTTCGGCTGCGCGGCGACACCCGAGGAGGGACTGCGGCTGGCGTGCGACATGGTGCGCTGTGAGCGTGATCGCCCTGTCGCCGCCCTTGTTCCGCGCCCGCAGCGACTGTTGTGGGCGCCTCGCGTCTCGTCTCCACCTAACCCACATGAGGAGGGTCAATGAGGACAGCCATCACGGACATTAGTGCCCGACGGATTCTCGACTGCCGTGGATACCCCACCGTGCAAGTGTCCGTCCACGCTGGCGACACTGTCGGCCGGGCGGACGTGCCTGCTGGCCGATCCACGGGCAGTCGTGAGGCTGTCGAGATCAGGGATGGCGGCGCGTGGTATGGGGGCAAGGATGTCGAGAAGGCCCTGAACAACGTGCGCACGGTCATTCGTGATCGCGTGATCGGCGTGGACGTGACCGACCAAGTCGCTCTGGATCGCCTGCTCTGCGATCTGGATGGTACTCCCAACAAGCAGAACCTCGGCGCCAACGCTATCCTCGGCGTCTCGCTCGCCGCGGCTCGCTGTGCCGCGGAGTGCGTGGGTCTGCCACTGCACCGTTACCTGCGCGCGGATTCCCGCGTTCTGCCGGTGCCGATGTTCAACCTGATCAACGGCGGCAAGCTTACTTCCAACGACCTTGCCTTCCAGGAGTTCATCTGCATGCCCGTCGGAGCGAGCAGCTACAGCGAGTCGCTTCGCATGGGCAGCGAGTGCCACATGGCTCTGTTCGACATCGTTGTCGGCAAGTACGGCAAGCTCGCTGGCAATACGGGTGACGAGGGTGGCTATGCCACGCCGATCAGCGATGTCCGCGAGGCTCTCGAGGTTCTGCAGCAAGGCGTGGCGGCGGCGGGGTACGCCGACGACATGGTGTACGCGCTAGACTGCGCGGCCACGCATCTGTGGGACGCCGAGCGTCGCGAGTACCTCATCGGCGGCGAGTACTACGACACCGAGGCGATGATCGACCTCTACCAGGATCTCTTCCGTACGTACAACGTGGTGTCCATCGAGGACCCGCTTCATGAAGAGGACTGGGACGGTTGGGTGAAGGCCACGCAGGTGCTCGGGCCGCAGGGCGTGCAGCTCGTCGGCGACGATCTGTTCGTCACCAACCCGGAGCTGGTACGTAAGGGCGTCGAGCTGAACGCCGCCAACGCTCTCTTGTGGAAGGTCAACCAGATTGGCACGCTGAGTGAGGCCTTTGAGGCGGCCGAGACGGCTTTCCGCGCGGGCTACGGCGTCTGCGTCAGCGAGCGGTCTGGTGAGACCGAAGACCCGATCATCGCCGACCTTGTTGTAACGCTCAACGCCGGCCAGATCAAGACCGGGTCTCCCATACGGGGTGAGCGTACGAGCAAGTACAACCGACTGCTGGAGATCGAGGAGTGGCTCGGAGACCAGGCAGTCTACCCTGGCCGCGTCTTCTCTCCCGCGGTGGCCAGGTCGTAGTTGGCGGCATGTTTGTAAGCGAAACTGAGCTCCTGGGTCACGGCCGTCGGCGGTTGCGCGAGCATTGCTTGCGCATCGCCGCGGCCGCCCTGCGGGCGGTCGACCCGGGGGAGCTCGTCAGACGTCGCGTTGTGCGGGATGGCGACTGGCTGCTTGTAGACGGCGAGAAGTACGAGCTCACGAACCGTCGTGTATGGGTCGTGGGGGCGGGCAAGGCCACGATCGGTATGGCTGCCGTGCTGGACGAGCTGCTTGGCGACCGCATCGCAGATGGTGCGGTCGTCGTGAAGCGCGGCCAAGGCAGGCAGTTACGCTTCATCGAAGTCTTGGAGGCGTCGCACCCCGTCCCGGACGAGGATAGCCTCAAAGGCGGCGAACGCTTGCTGGAGATCGCCAGGCGGGCCAGCGCGGACGACTTGGTCCTCGCGCTGGTGACCGGTGGCAGCTCATCGCTGGCTGTTGTGCCCGCCCCGGGCGTGAGCTTGACGGACAAGGTGGCCACCAACCGCGTCCTGCTGTCGAGCGGCGCGGACATCCAGTCCATGAACGATGTACGCAAGCACATCTCATGCATCAAGGGTGGCCGACTTGGTGCGGCGTGCGGTTGCCCCATCGTCAATCTCACCGTCTCCGATGTGGTCGGCAATCATCTCGACTACGTCACGGATCTTACTGTGGCCGACAGGTCTACGTTCGCTGACGCCCAGGCTGTGTGCGATGCGTACTCCCTGTGGGAGCAGCTCCCCTCCACGGTGAGCGAATGGCTCCGCCGAGCCGACGAGGCTTACGAGACGGCGAAGTCGCTCCCGAATGTGCAGACCCTGGTGGTCGCCGATCCGGAGATGATGTGCGCTGCGGCTGCGGAGGAGGCTCGCCGGCTGGGTTATGAAGCGAGCGTGCTCACTACCGATCTCCAGGGCGAGGCGTCGGACGCGGGGCGTTGGCTGGTGCGCGAGCTGACGGCATCTCCTGCTCCGAGTGCGCTCATCGCGGGCGGCGAGAACACAGTGAATCTCAACGGTGTGCGATTTGGAGAGGTGGCCGGAGGGCCGAATCAGGAGGCGGCGCTGACGGCAGCTATCGAGATGGACGGAGCGGTACGCGAGAGCTGCATCCTCTGTCTGGACTCAGACGGAACCGATGGACCGACGTCCGCTGCTGGTGGTCTGGTCGACGATCTGTCGGCGGCCAACGCGCGTGAGCGCGAGTTCGATCTTGCCGAGGCGCTGCGCCAGCATCGCTCGGCGGACGCTCTGACCGCCCTCGGCGATCTCGTGGTCACCGGATCTACCGGGACGAACGTCAATGACTTGAAGATCGCCCTGACGTCTGGGTGATTGAGGCTCCGCGCGCGCGTTTGCCGCTACGCGGAGCTGCGTGATAGCATCGGCCGCCCGGTCTGAGACCGGGCCGGCCGCCCTTGTCCTTTTTGGAGGTCGTTCTGCCGCCACTCACCACAGATTCCGGCGCGCCGGTGTTGACGTATCAGCAGATCATCGGCCGCTTGCACTCCTTCTGGGAGCGGCAGGGCTGTGTGATCATGCAGCCTTACCACACCGAGGTGGGTGCCGGCACCTTCAATCCCGCCACGTTCCTGCGCTGCCTGGGCAGCAGGCCCTGGCGGGCCGCCTACGTGGAGCCGAGCATGCGGCCCGCCGACGGCCGTTACGGCGAAAATCCCTACCGTCTGGGCCACTACTACCAGTATCAGGTAGTCCTCAAGCCGTCGCCGCCGGACATCCAGGATGTGTATCTGCGTTCCCTGGAGGCGCTGGGGATCGTTCTCGCCGAGCACGACGTGCGGTTCGTCGAAGACAACTGGGATGGACCAACGCTCGGCGCCTGGGGCCTTGGCTGGGAGGTCTGGATCGACGGCATGGAGGCCACGCAGTTCACTTACTTCCAGCAGTGCGGCGGCGTAGATCTCGACCCCGTCACGGTGGAACTCACGTACGGCTTGGAGCGCATCGCCATGTACCTTCAGGGTGTGGACAGCGTGTTCGACATCCTGTGGTCGCGCTGGGAGGAGCCAGACGGGCGCCTCGTGGCCATCACGTACGGCGATGTTTACCGAGAGAGCGAACGTCAGTTCAGCACCTATGGCTTCGAGGTCAGCGACGTGGCGCTGCTGCAGCGGCACTTCCGCGATCACGAGCTGGAGGCACAACGCTGCCTGGATGCGCGGCTGCCCCTGCCCGCGTACGACCACGTGCTCAAGTGCAGCCACACGTTCAATCTTCTCGATGCGCGTGGCGTGATCAGCGTGACCGAGCGCACCGCCTACATCGCGAGGGTGCGCGACCTGGCGCGCCAAGTCGCGCACCTCTACCTGCAGCTCGCCGATGGCGCTGGCGACGCCGAGCGGGCTGATGGCTGCCGCGCGCAGCCGCCCACGGATGCGCGCGCGGCGGATACCGTTGCCGGACAGGGTTGTCGATGAGCAGGTGGCTGCTGGAGATCGGCTGCGAGGAGCTGCCCGCCCAGGTTTGCGCTAGCCTGCTGCAGCAGCTCCGGGGCTCCCAACAGGAGGGCCCCCAACAGGAAGGCCTCGTCCAGCGTGTGTTGCGCGACGAGCGCCTGCTGTCGGCGGATTTCACCGGCGAGCAGCTTCGTGTACTCGTGTCACCGCGTCGCGTTGCCGTGCAGGTGACTGGCGTACCCGCGTGCCAGAGCGCACGTGCGCAAGTGTCTCGCGGGCCGCGGGTCGACGTTGCCTTCGGGCCAGATGGCGCGCCGACGAAGGCTGGGCTGGGGTTTGCCCGCTCGCGCGGAGTGACGGTCGACGAGCTGGGTCGCGAGACCGTCGCCGGCACCACCTTTGTGTGTGCCCGAGTAGAGGCGGAACGGCTGCCGGCGGCGGAGGTTCTGCCGCGCGTCTCTCGCGCCCTCATCGAGGCACTGCAGGTCCCTCGGGGCATGCGGTGGGGCTCACGGCCGGCCGATCAGACCGACTACCTGCGGTTCAGCAGACCCATCCGTTGGCTCGTCTGCAAGCTGGAGAGCGAGACGATCGTGTTCCCCTTCTACGATCTGGTGAGCGGCGACGTCTCCCGGGGGCACCGTGCTCTCGGCGGCACCGTGATCATCGCGCACGCGGAGGAGTACGAACGGGCGCTCCAGGAACACCGGGTGATCGTCGACCAGGAGCGTCGCCGCGAACTTATTCTCAGCGGGCTCACCGCACGGGCGGAGGCGTTGGGTGGCCGCTGGCTCGACCCCGGCGATGTGCTGGCGGAGGCTACCTATCTCGTGGAGTCGCCCAGCGTGGAGAACGGCCGGTTCTCGGCCGCCAAGTTGCGTTTACCGCCGGATGTGCTGATCACCGCGATGCAGAGCCATCAGCGGTACTTCCCCGTGTGTGCGCCGGATGGCCAGCTTCTGCCGGTCTTCCTCTACGTGAGTAACGCGGATCCCGCGTTCGCAGAGCTGGTGACGCGGGGCAACCAGCGTGTCCTGGAAGGCCGGCTGGACGACGCCGAGTTCGCGTACGAGCGAGATGCGGCCGAGGGCCTACGGAACATGGCGAGGCGACTGGATAAGGTCGTCTTCCATGAACGGCTCGGTACTCTGGCCGAGAAGACGATCCGGCTGCGGGAGATGACCGCCTGGCTGAGCTCCTGCACGACAGCGGATGCGGCGTTGCGCACCACGCTGGACGAGGCGGCGGCCATCGCGAAAGCGGACTTGGTGAGCCAGGTGGTGATCGAGTTTCCCTCGCTGCAGGGCACGATGGGTGGGGTGTATGCCACAGTAGGCGGTTTCCCTGAGGCCGTCGCCCGTGCGGTCGCGGAGCACTACCTGCCACTCTCGGCCACCGCGCCGGTGCCCAGCACACTGAGCGGCGGCCTGCTGGCCGTCGCCGATAAGGCCGACAACATCATCGGCGCCTGGGTGGCCGGCGAGAAACCGAGCGGCTCCCGCGATCCGTACGGCCTTCGACGGGCGGCGATGGGCATCGTCCGCATCTCGCTGCAGTACACGCTGCGGTTCTCACTGCGAGCACTCGTGGATGCTGCTTGTATGGCCTATGAACGACAGCACAAGGGTCTGGTCGGCGAGGATGGCGCGCAGGAGATGCTCGCCTTCGTTCGCGAGCGGCTTGAGGCGTTGTTGCTGGAGGAGGGTGTGCCGTACGACGTGGTTGCGGCGGCGTTCGGCAGTTCGGCGGAGGACATCCCTGGGCTAGCCGCGCGGGCGCGCGCCTTCGCCGCTCTGCGGGAGACCCCTGCCCTTCAGGATGCGGCCGTCGCGTACACGCGCTGTGCCTCGCTGGCGATGAAGGCGGCTGAGCAGGGCGATGGTGTAGACCAGGCACTGTTCGCGGACGCCGCCGAAAATGAGCTGTTCACCGCTTGCCGAGCGGCCGTGGCGCCAATCCACGGCGCACTCGAGCACCTGGCGATCGAGCGGGCGCTCACGGCTGCAGCCGGCTTGCGACCCACCGTCGACCGCTATTTCGATGCCGTACTGGTCATGGACGCCGATCCCGCCGTGCGTGCTAACCGCCTAGCTCAGCTTGCGGAGGTCAGGGATCTGCTCGGAGCGATCGGCGATCTCGGTCGCATGGCTATCTAAGGAGGGTCGGCGGCGCGGCCGAGGTCGCGCCGCCGACTGGAAACGCGGCAGTCGGGGGGTACCGAAAGAGCCCCGGCTTGTGGAGGCAGGAGGAGTTTATGGTCGAGCAGGCTTCATCGGGCAAATACGTGTACCAGTTCCGCGAGGGAAACAAGGACATGAAGGCTCTCCTTGGCGGCAAGGGGGCCAACCTCGCTGAGATGACCGGCATTGGGTTGCCCGTGCCGCCCGGCTTCACCATCACCACCGAGGTTTGCACCTACTACTCCGCGCACGGCGGCTACCCTGACGGCGTAGATGCGCAGCTCGTGGCGGCTCTGGGCTCACTTGAGGCAGATACCGGCAAACGGTTCGGCGATCCGCATAACCCGCTGCTGCTGTCCGTGCGTTCCGGCGCCCGGGCGAGCATGCCCGGCATGATGGACACTATCCTCAATCTCGGCCTCAACGACACGACGGTGCAGGGCGTCATCGATTCCACCGGAAACGCCCGTTTCGCGTACGACTGCTACCGGCGGTTCGTCGCCATGTATGGGGACGTTGTGCTCGGCTGCAAGCCAGAGAACGAGGATGAGGGCGACCCGTTCGAGGAGCTCCTCGATCAGATGAAGAAGGACAAGGGCGTCGCCTTCGACACCGATCTGACCGCCGAAGATCTCAAGAAGCTCGTGCATCGCTTCAAGGTCGCCGTAAAGGAGCGCACGGGACACGACTTCCCCGAGGATCCCATGGAGCAGCTCTGGGGAGCCGTGGGCGCTGTGTTCCAGTCGTGGAACAACGACCGCGCGATCGCCTATCGTCGTCTGTACGCCATCCCCGACAGTTGGGGCACGGCGGTCAATGTGCAGGTCATGGTCTACGGCAACACGGGAGAGGAATCGGGCACGGGCGTCGGCTTTACGCGTAACCCGGCGAGCGGAGAGAACACCTTCTACGGTGAGTTCCTGGTGAACGCGCAGGGCGAAGATGTCGTCGCTGGCGTGCGCACACCACGCCCGGTGAGCGAGCTCAAAGATGTGTTCCCGCAGGCGTACGAGCAGCTGCTCGAGGTACGGCAGACGCTCGAGCACGAGCTGCGCGACATGCAAGACTTCGAGTTCACGATCGAGCACGGCCGCCTGTTCATGTTGCAGACGCGTAACGGGAAGCGTACCGGCCTGGCCGCCATCCGTATCGCCGTCGACATGGCCGACGAGGGCCTCATCGATCCCGTCGAGGCCCTCATGCGCATCGAGCCCGAGCAGCTCAACCAGCTCCTGCGGCCGGTGTTCGGCGCGCAAGACAGGCAGCGTGCGGTCGCTGAGGGGAGGGTGCTGGCCAAGGGTCTGCCCGCCGGACCCGGGGCGGCCACCGGTCGCGTGGTCTTCAACGCCCCCGACGCGGTGGCTTGGGCGGAGCGCGGCGAGAAGGTGCTGCTGGTGCGCGACTTCACCAGCCCGGACGACATCCGCGGTATGGATGCCGCCCAGGGTATCCTCACCGCGCAGGGAGGCATGACGAGCCATGCCGCCCTCGTCGCGCGGCAGATGGGCAAGGTGTGTATCGTCGGGTGCGGCGACCTGGATATCGATCTGCGCGCGCGGACGTTCTCCGTCAACGACATCGTGGTCGGCGAGGGCGACTGGATCTCCATCGACGGCTTCACCGGCGAGGTGATGCTCGGTGAACTCGAGACTCGCCCGCCGGAGGTACTCCAGGTGCTCCTCGATGGCGGCATGAAACCAGAGGAGTCGGAGTCGTTCCGCTACTACGCCGAGATCATGGAGTGGGCGGACAAGCAGCGGACGATGGGCGTGCGCACCAACGCCGATCAGCCCGATCAGGCGGCCAACGCCATCGCGTTCGGCGCCGAAGGCATCGGCCTCTGCCGCACCGAGCACATGTTCTTCGAGGGCGATCGCATCATGAGCGTGCGCGAGATGATCCTCGCGGACTCGGTGGAGGCTCGCGAGAAGGCACTCGCCAAGCTGCTGCCGATGCAGCGCGAGGACTTCATCGGCATCTTCCGCGCCATGGGCGAGCGCCCGGTAACCGTTCGCACGCTGGACCCGCCGTTGCACGAGTTCCTGCCCCACGACCGCGACGACGTCGCGCGCACGGCCGAGGCGCTCGGGGTGAGCGAGCGAGCTGTGGTCGCCAAGGTGTCCGATCTGCACGAGAACAATCCCATGCTCGGACACCGTGGCTGCCGGCTCGGCATCGCCTTCCCGGAGATCACGGCGATGCAGGCGCGCGCCATCCTGGAGGCGGCGTGCGCGCTCAAGAAGGAGGGCCTCAGCGTCCACCCCGAGATTATGATCCCGCTGGTCGGCGGAAAGGCCGAGCTCGACAACCAGGCGGCGGTGGTCCGTCGCGTTGCCGAGGAGGTATTCGCCGAGCAAGGCGTGCGGGTCGACTACCTGGTAGGCACCATGATCGAGGTACCGCGGGCCGCTCTGACCGCCGACCGTATAGCCGAGGTTGCCGAGTTCTTCAGCTTCGGTACCAACGACCTCACGCAGATGACGCTCGGCGTCTCGCGCGACGACGCCGGCAAGTTCCTGCCGCTCTACCTGCGGCAGGAGATCTGGCCGGCCGACCCCTTCGAGACGCTCGATCAAGAGGGCGTGGGGCAGCTCGTAGAGCTCGGCATCCAGCGTGGGCGCGCCAGCCGGGCCGGCCTCAAGGTCGGCATCTGCGGCGAGCAGGGCGGCGATCCCGCGACGGTGAAGTTCTGCTACCGCGCTGGCATGAACTACGTGAGCTGCTCGCCCTTCCGGATCCCGGTGGCGCGCCTCGCGGCTGCCCAGGCGGCCATCGAGGCGCGTGGCGAGCACGAGCTGGAGAAATAGGAGTGGCCGGCGGGCGCCGGTCATAGGGGCCGGCGCCCGCCACTCGCCACACCCCCGGAAGGTGGGCATGGTCATCCTGCGGGGAGTTCAGCGGTACACGCTGCGTGACGGCCGCGACCTTCTCGTGCGCTCGGTCGAGCCGTCGCAGGCGCGCGCGGTGCGAGATCTGCTGGACGCCGTAGCCGGCGAGCCGAGCAGGCCGCTGCTGCGGCGTCCGGGAGAAGAGCGTGTTGGGCTTGTGCGCGCCGAGCTACGCGCGGCGGCCGTGGCGCGCGATCATCTGCTGCTCGGCGGGCATATGGGAAAGCGGCTTGCGAGTTACCTGGCCCTCGCGGGCTCGGCAAACCCGTACTCGTCTCACGTCTGCGAGGTCGGCGTCGTCGTGGCGCCCGATGCTCGCCGTCAGGGGGTCGCTACGCTGCTCATGCGGGCAGCGGTGGCATGGGCGGCGGACAGCGGCTTTCGTCGCATGACCGCCTCGGCCCTTCCTCACAACGAACCCGCGCTCGCCTTCCTAAGCGCCTGCGGGTTCGTCTGCGAGGGGCGACGTGCCGGACAGCTCGCGCTCGCCGGTGAACTGGTTGATGAGCTGCTGCTGGGCAAAGAGCTCCAGGGAGTCGTGGGCGGCGGCACATGAAGCGACCGCTCATCCTCCTGACGGTGTTGGGCACGCTGCTCGTGGCGGCTACGCCCGCGGCGCTGGCGATGAGCCTCGGGCTGCAGGATCTCCGCTTCGCCGGCGACCTCGGCCCGGGCAGTGGTATCCTGCTCATTCTCGTGCTGGTTTACCTGGTGTGGCTGCCGGCGACAGTGGCCGGGCTGGTCTGGCTCCTCGACCGTTTGGGCGTACACTACGCACCGCGCGATGGGCGGCGGTTGCCAAACCGAGCTCGGCAGCGTCGTTTACGGGCCGGCTTGCGGTTTCTCGCCAGCCGGCCGTCGCTGGGGCAGAATCACGAGGGCCAGCCGAGGCGTCCCAGCTTCACCCGACGGGATCGCGAGTCGCGGGGGTAAGGGACGGTGCGCCATGGCCCGCATTGAACGGGCGAGCATAGAACAGGTGCTGGCGGCGGCCGACATGCTGGAGATCGTGGGTCGCTACACGCAGCTGCGAAAAGCCGGTGCCAACTACAGTGGCCTGTGTCCGTTCCATGAGGAGAAGACACCGTCCTTCAGCGTGAACCCAGTGGAGAAGCTCTACTACTGTTTTGGCTGCGGTGAGGGGGGCGATCTCCTCGGTTTCGTCCAGAAGAAGGAAGGGCTCGACTTTACCGCTGCGGTTGAAGCGCTGGCCGAACGCTACGGGATCGAGTTACGGTACGAGGAGGGCGGGCCCGACGATGCCGCGCGGCGGCGTAAGGACCGGCTGCGCCGCCTGCTGGAGCAGAGCTGCTCCTACTACGAGCGCGTGCTGCGAGAGGCGCGCGCCGCCGAGGCAGCGCGCGCCTATCTCCAGCGGCGCGCGCTCGGCGAACAGGTCTGCGGCGAGTACCGGCTGGGCTACTCCTTCACGGGCTGGCGGCGTCTGCACGACGCCGCGCTGGCTAGGGGGTTCACGGAGCGGGAGCTGCTCGATGCCGGGCTCGTGGTGCGGGGGGGCCGCGGCTCCGTCTACGATCGCTTCCGCGGTCGCCTCATGTTTCCCCTGACGGACGAGCGCGGCCGCGTACTCGGTTTCGGCGCTCGGACCCTGACCGACGAGACGCCCAAGTACCTGAACTCGCCGGAGACACAGCTCTACCAGAAGGGGAGGCTCCTCTTTGGGTTAGATAAGGCGCGCGAGCCCGCGCGCCGCGAAGACCGCGTCTTCGTGGTGGAGGGATACACAGACGTCCTGGCGCTGGTGCAGGCCGGAATCCGCAACGTCGTGGCATCCATGGGCACGGCGCTCACCGAGGAGCAGCTTGCGAGCCTCCAGCGCTACACCACGAACATCTTCCTCTGCTTCGACGCGGACGCCGCTGGACTGGCGGCCATGGATCGCGCGCTCCGCCTGTCGCGCGACCTTGGCGTGGCCTTCCGCGTGGTGCGCGTGCCGGAAGGGCTCGACCCGGCCGACTACATCCAGTCGGGGCGCTCGGCCGACGACTTCTGCGCGCTTGCCGAGCGCGCACAGACGTTGCTACAATTTCGCGTCCGCACCGTGCTCTCCGCGCACGATCTGGCGAAGCCTGAAGAACGAACTCGAGCCCTCACCCTGCTCAGGGATGTGCTCGCCCAGGCGGCAAGCCCGCTGGAGCGAGATGAAGAGGTTCGCTACGTCGCCGACAGTCTCCGCCTCTCGCCAGAGAGCGTCCGGCACCTGCTGAGCGGCCTTTCTGTCGTCGGCGGCAGGGGTGCAGGTGGCAGCGCCGGGTCCGCCGTCCCCATACGGCTGCTCGCTCTCGAGCACGATCTAGAGGCGCGCTTCCTCGCCGCTTGTCTGGCGCTGCCCGAGCACGGTTCGGAGGTCCTGGCCACCGTGGACGAGTCATACTTCGTATCCACCGCAGGGCGCAACGGCCTCGAGGCCGTGAGGGTACGGTTAGAAGCCCAACGAGCAGGGAAAAAGGGGCAAGAGACACATACGGCGGCGGCTCCGGGCGAGGGTATCGTTGCGGAGATCGTGGTTCGATCGTCGGGCGAGCAGTTCACCGAGCGCGTGCTGGAGGAGTTGTATCTCCGCCTGCAGGAAGCGCATGTGAGCCGGCTGATCCGCAGGCTGCGCAGCCGGCTCACGGTTTCGGCTCCGGCGGACGATAATGGTCAGGAGGAAGCTCGTTTGCTCGAGCTTGAAGGTATTAGGCGCCGCCTTCGCGATGCCATCCGTCTCATCCCCGTAGAGGAGTGAATCAGATCCAGTGACCGAATTGGCTGACGACCGCAAGACCGGCGAAGCCGCCGAGCTGGCCATCGACGAGGTCCGCGAGCTCGTGGCCGAAGGACGCGAGCAGGGGTACCTGCTCAGCGACCACGTGCACGACGCGCTTCAGGAAGTCGACCTGACTCCGGATCAAATCGACAACATCTTCATTCTCTTCAACGATCTCGGCATCGATATTCTCGAAGGCGACGATGCAACACCGACCGAGGGGGCAGATGCCAAGACCGAGGTCGAGATCATCAGCAAGCTCGACCTCTCCGTCAAGACGCCCACCAACGACCCGGTGCGCATGTACCTCAAAGAGATCGGCAAGGTCCCGCTGCTCACCGCGGAAGAAGAGGTCGCCCTCGCCAAGCGCATCGAGCGCCGGGATATGGAGGCCAAGCGCAAGCTCATCGAAGCCAACCTGCGCCTCGTGGTGTCCATCGCCAAGCGGTATGTCGGTCGTGGCATGCTCTTCCTGGATCTCATCCAGGAGGGTAATCTCGGTCTCATCCGCGCGGTGGAGAAGTTCGACTACCGTAAAGGCTACAAGTTCAGTACGTACGCTACCTGGTGGATTCGCCAGGCTATCACGCGGGCCATCGCCGATCAGGCTCGCACCATTCGTATCCCCGTGCATATGGTCGAGACCATCAACAAGCTCATCCGCGTGCAGCGTCAACTGCTGCAGGAGATGAACGCCGAGCCGTCGCCCGAGCAGATCGCGCAAGAGATGGGGACCACGCCGCAGAAGGTCCGCGAGATCCTCAAGATCAGCCAGGAGCCGGTCAGCCTAGAGACGCCGATCGGCGAGGAAGAGGACAGCCAGCTCGGCGACTTCATCGAGGACGAAGACGCCACTATGCCCGTTGAAGCTGTCAGCGAGATCATGCAGAAGGAAGAGCTCAACGCGGTGCTCAACACCCTCACACACCGTGAGCGCAAGGTGATCGAACTCCGCTTCGGCTTGAAGGGCGAACACCCGCGGACGCTCGAAGAGGTAGGACAGAAGTTCGGCGTCACGCGAGAGCGAATCCGTCAGATCGAGGCCAAGACGCTGGCTAAGCTAAAGAGCTACCGCGACTCGCAGCGGCTGCGCGACTTCCTCGAGTAGTCCATACTTTCTGCGGGGGGGCGCCGCGGCGAGAGCCGAAGGTCGGCGTATCCTCCATGGGCAGACGGCAAAGGGGTACTGTGGGTTCTGGTGAGCGGCAGCAGAGCACGGGGGTCTCTCGTCGTCGTGTTCTGCGCTCCGCGTTGAAGAACGCCGCGGCCGTATTCACTCTCGCGGCGCTGGTCGCCGTGGGGTGGCTGGTGGGCTCCGTCAGGGCGAGCGGCGGCGGCGTGGTGTTTCCGCTCGCTACACCATCGTCGTCGCCGATCAGTCCGTCGCCCTCACCTCCCCCGAGCGATCCGGGCACGGAAGCCGCTCGGCAGTGGACGGTAGCCAAGGCTCGCGGGCGAGTTCCTGTGTACGCTCGCCCCCAGTCGGGCGGGCACGTCGAGAGGTACCTGCCCGCCCGCACCCGCTATGGCGTGCAGACGGTACTGCTCGTCGACCGCGCGCGCGAGGTACGGGGACGCCTGTGGTATCGAGTCTGGCTGCCGGCGCCCCCCAACATGAGCCGGGGATGGGTGCCGGCCAGCCGGGTCAGTGTCTATGCGGTGGACACTAAGATCGTCATCGAGCTCTCGCTGCGTCGCCTGCAAGTGGTACGCGACGACGTGGCGCTGGCCACTTTTCCCATCGCCATCGGCCGCGCCGACCTGCCCACGCCGACGGGCACCTTCTTCGTGACTGAACGGCTGCGGCCGCGGCAGCGTACCAGCTCGTACGGCGTGCTGGCCCTGGCGATCAGCGCCTATCAGCCGAAGCTGTACTTCTGGGATGGGCAGGGGCAGGTGGCTATTCACGGGACCAATCAGCCACAGCTCATCGGACAGGCCGTGAGTCACGGCTGCGTGCGCATGACCAATGCCGATATCCTGAGGCTCTCGCGACTCGTCTCCGTGGGCAGCCCGGTCATCATTGTCGAGTGAGGCGTGCTCATGCTCTCACAGTGCCGGCGGTGAGTCGTTCGCGCCCGGCTGGGTAGATTAGGGGCACGACGAGCCGGCCGCGCCGCCGGAGAGCTATCTCGACGGGAGTGTGGGTATGGGCCAGGGCAGGGTGCTGATCGTGTTTCCCGCCTCGTTGTACGGCGGTCGCTGGGCGGCTGGGCCGCGTGTCAAGCCGGAGCTGGTCAGCATGTTCACCGTGCTCCGGCGCCACGGAGTGGCGGCGTCGGTGCTCGACCTGGAGAATGTGGTCGGTAATCCCGCGGCCGCCGACCGCGAGGCGTTTCTCCACAACGCCGAGGCACGACTGGCCGAGCACCCGGCAGACCTCGTGGTCATCTCGTGCTCGTCTAGCTTGCAGTACTCGGCCGCGGTGGCGGTGGCCACGATCGTCCGTCGTCTCCACCCGCGAGCGACGATCGCGGTGGCGGGGTTCCATGTGTCCGCGCGGCCAGAAGACTTCCGCTATGACGACGCGCCCTTCGATCTCGTGATCCGTGGCGATCCAGAGATGGCGCTCGTGGAGGCAGCTCGTTCCGTAGACGTTGGTGTCGCTGAGCTGTTACCGCAGCGAGTGATCGAAGGGATCCTCCTGGAACACAGTTCACGCAACGCCCCCGAGTATGCTCCGTATCCGTACACGACCAGCGGCTTGCCCCTCCTCTCTGTGTACCTCAGTCGCGGCTGCCCCTATCCTCGTGCGGCCTGTCAGCTGCGCCCCGGGGCCCCTGGGTGGCGAGCCTTTGACCCTGAGACGGTGGTCGGCATCCTGGGAGAGATGACGGCGTTGCGGCCGCAGCATGTCGAGATCCTCGATCCCTCGTTCGGGCTTGACCCTGGGTGGCGGCGTGCGGTGCTGGAGCGCGTCGCAGCCGACGACAGTGACCGGAAGACGTCGCTGGTGGTCACGCTCCGTACGGAGGGCCTCACGCGTGAGGATCTGGATGCGGTGTACCGTGCGCGTGTCTCCGTGCGCTTCGACATCGATACGCTCTCGAGCCGTTTGCTCACGCGGACCGGCGCTGTGCCCAGTCCGGCGAAGCACGTCGACCGCAGTCTGGACCTGCTGGAGTACGCGAACGCCAAGGGGATCGCCGGTGAGATCATCCTGGTGTTCAATCAGCCGGGAGAGACGCTGGAGACGGCCGCCGAGACCCTGCAGCGGCTGCGCGAGCTGGTGGCCAGGCTGCCGAACGCGTCGCTTCGCCTTCATGCGAGCTCCTGGGCATACTACCCGTACGGCGACGTGGAGGCCGACATCGGAGCCTCCCAACGGCGCTATGGCACGCGGATCCTGCATCCGGAATGGTGGCGTGAGGGAATCCCCAGTCAGCGAGCCGCCACCGCGGTGGTGGCGAGCGCGGAGCTCACCGAGCGCGAGCCCGGCGACGAGTCGTACTGGCGGCCGCAGTTCGAGCGCATCGCGCGTGACCTGGTGGCCAAACTCACGGCCGACGCGCGCCGTGGCCTGCGCAGCCACGAGTGGGAAGGGGCACTGGCGACCGGCGTGCCGCATGGGTTCTGGGTAGAGCCTCGCTGGCACTGAGGGCGCTTCGTGGTCCAGGAGGGGCGAGGGCGGCGTGGTGCCCGCTTTGCGCCGGTCGCCGCGAGCGCCTATACTGTGGCGGCCCGGCCGACCGGCGCCCTGGACGATTACAGGTGTCGCCGCCGGTATCGGTGAGCGATCCTCGGTAGCTCAATGGTAGAGCATCCGGCTGTTAACCGGAGGGTTGCAGGTTCGAGTCCTGCCCGAGGAGCCAGTCTTCACAACAGGCCCGCGCAGTGCCCGTTCCCCCTATCGGGACGGGGTGTGGACGGGCCTGTTTCTTCTCCATCTGCCTCGCCAAGGTGTTCTCGTCGACCGTGGATTGACGTTCAGATGCGAATGCACTAGGCTGCGGCGGCGCAGTAACACGAACTGTACAGACGTAACACCAGAGCACGCAATGACCTTGGCGCGCCCAAGTCGGTCTGGATGGGGTGTGCCTTTGGCAAGGAGAGCGCAGCATGACCCCAGTGGCGCAGACAAGCGGGACGGCGGTGACCGTCGATGGGAACGTGGTCGATGCGGCTCCGCACGCGAGCCTCCTCGCTGCGGTGAGGAGGGCGGGCGTATCGCTTCCTGAGAGGACGAGCGAAGGAGCGGCGGAGTTCGTCTGGAATGCGTCGTGCCCACTCCTCAATCTCGCCGAGGTCGATGGCCAGCTCACGCCGGTGCGCGCGCTCGCGGCTCGTCCGGCGAAGCACGGCACGGTGGTCCTCACGCGCTCGGAGCGTATCGATCAGGCTGTACGCGCCCGCGTGCAGCGGCTGGAAAACCGTGGCGAGTGCGCGCTCGTGGCCGAGGTACAAGGCTTCGTGGCGGCCGAGGCGGCCGCTGCCGGGCTGGTGGACCTGGAGGCGCGGGCGCGGTGGGAATACCCCCTGCGGAGCACGCCGCCGTCACTTCTCCACGACCCGAATGCCTGCATTCGCTGTCAGGCCTGCGTCCAACGCTGCAACGACGTGCAGGGCGTGGGCGCCCTCTCCTTCGACGAGGAGGACGGCGTAGTGCTCGACGAGGAGAAGTGCGTCCGCTGTGGTCAGTGCATCCACGTATGCCCATTGGGCCGTACCGCGGCCGTCTCCCTGTTCGCGGAATGGATGGGCTGTCAGCGGTGTCCGTACGCCAGGCCGCTGGGTGCCATGCGGGAGAACGACCAGACGCGCGACGTGTGGGCGTTGCTGCGCGACCCGCAGGCGTTTGTGGTCGTGCAAATCGCTCCAGCTATTCGCGCTACGCTGGGTGAAGAGTATGGGCTGGAGCCTGGCGCGCTGGTGACCGGCCAAATCTACGCCGCGTTGCGCCGGGCGGGTTTCGACAGAGTGTGGGACACTAACTTCAGCGCCGACCTGACGATCATGGAAGAGGGGCACGAGCTCATTCGTCGGATCCAGTCGGGCGGAGTGCTGCCGCAGATCACATCCTGCTCGCCAGGCTGGATTCGCTTTGTGGAGACGTTCTATCCGAGTCTACTGCCCAACATCTCGTCGGCGAAGTCGCCACAGCAGATGCTCGGCGCGATGGCCAAGACGTACGCGGCGCAGCAGCTCAACGTAGACCCGCGCACGATGGCCGTGGTGTCGGTCATGCCCTGCACGGCGAAAAAGACTGAGGCAGCGCGTCCCGAGTTCGCGGACGCCTGGGAGTACTGGCGCGGCCAAGGAAGAGTCGCGGAAGAGGAGCACTTTCCGGATGTCGACATCGTCCTCACGGAGCGCGAGCTGGCCAAGCTCCTGAAGATGGCCAAGGTAGATCTCACGACGCTGCCGGCCGAAGAGGCGGACGAGCCTCTCGGGCAGTACACGGGGGCGGCACCGATCTTCGGCCGCACCGGCGGCGTTATGGTAGCTGCTCTACGTACCGCGTACGAAGTCCTCACTGGGGAGCCTCTGCCCGACTTGGAGCTGGCCAGCCTGGGCACGCAGGAGGGTATCAAGAGTGCCGTGCTGCCGGTCGGCGACCTGCGGGTCAAGGTGGCCGTGGCGCACGGGTTGGCCAACGCGCGTGCGGTCTGCGAATCGGTCGCCCAAGGCGGCGAGTACGCCGACTACCACTTCATCGAGATCATGGCCTGTCCAGGCGGTTGCGCGGGCGGCGGCGGGCAGCCGGTGCCGACGATGGTACAGGAGGTCCGGCAACGGTCGGCGGCGCTCAACGAAGACGACGCGCGCTGCGCGCAGCGCGCGTCGCACCAGAACGCCGCCGTGCGGCGCGCCTATGAGGAGTTCCTCGGCGCGCCGCTGAGCGACGTCGCTCACCATCTGCTGCACACCGCGTACACGGACCGCTCCGCGACGTAGGCCGCCGCGGCGCGGCTCGCTGGCTGCGGGCGAGGCTGGGCGCGGCGCCTGCTCCGCGTCCAGCTGGGGCAGGTCGTTGTGCTACGATGCCGATCGGCGACCGCGCGATCGCCGACAGCCCGCGTGTTCCAGCCTGAGGGAGGAGGGGGGATGAGCGCTTCTCGTCGCCGGCGGCCGGCAGCCCATGGCCTCGGCGCCACGCTGTTCCGGAGCCGTCCGTTCACCCTCGTCGTGTTCCTCGTTGTCGCCATCTCAGCCGGCGTCGTGCTGCTCCTCGGCTGCGGGCCCTCCGTGCAACAGAAGGCCTCCACGGCCGGGGGCTCTGTCGCCCCGAGTGGCGTGGGCGGCAGAGGCACGCCGCAGGAGATCGGCGCTGCCGTATCTGCGGCGTACGAAGAGGCGATGATCGAGGTGACCGGCCTTCTGGATCTGCGGGGGTCCGCGGCGAGTCTCCGCCCGAAGGTGGAGCAGCTCAAGGAGAAGTACGTGGAACGGCTCGTGACTCTGGGCAAGCGGCGCGAGACGCTGGCGCGCGAAGGCCAGGCTATCGTCGACGCGGCGATCGCCAAGGGCCTCCAGGAGCTGCCCGCCGACCTCTACGCGGCGTTCGGTGAGGGGCAGGCGTACTACCACTCGCAGGATCTGGAGCTCGGCAACCTGATCGCCAGCTTCAACATTATCACCCAGTACGCCAACTTCGACCTGCTTCGCAGCCAGGAACCCGAAGAGGCGGAGCGGCTGGGGCTCTAGCCTCAGGCACCGCCTGCACCCCCATCGTCGCGACAACGAATCGCCGCGAGCTACCGGTGTGTGACGGATAGAATGCGGGCGAACAGGCAGCGCTGAGCGCTGGCAGTACGCTGCCGCGGTTCGCGGCGAGGGCGCGACGAACAGCAGGCCATCCGCGGTCACCAACACGTGAAGGAGCAGCGGTGGAGTACAAGGCGATGATCAGGGTGAGGATGAGCTCACACGACGCTCACTACGGCGGCAATCTAGTGGACGGGGCGCGGATGCTCCAGCTCTTCGGCGATGTGGCCACCGAGCTGCTCATCCAGATGGATGGCGACGAGGGGCTGTTCGCCGGGTACGACGACGTGAAGTTCCTGGCGCCCGTGCGCGCCGGCGACTACATCGAGGCCGTGGGCGAAATAGTCAAGGTTGGCAATCGCTCACGCAGGATGGCCTTCGAGGCGCGCAAGGTGATCGTGGCGCGTCCCGACATCTCCGACTCGGCCGCGGAGCTGCTCGCGGAGCCGCTCGTGGTGTGCACCGCGAGCGGAACGTGCGTGCGCGGCGGAGGAACGTGACGGCGCCCAACGGGCGCGCGGTGCGGTTCTTCGACGCGCACTGCGACACGATCATCAAGATCGTCGACGAAGGCGCCGGATTCGGCGCCGCGCCGCGGCTTCAGGTGACGGTACCGGGTCTGCACAGCGGCCGAGTCTGTGCGCAGGTGTTCGCCTGCTGTGTGCCGGAAGCACGCCATCCCGGCCGCGCGCGTGAGCGCGGGCAGCACCTCGTCGAGGCGGTCAGGGCACTCTGCCTGGCGCATTCCGCTGTGCTGAGGCTCGCCGAGGCCCCGGCGGTTCTGGCGGGCGTGTGCGCCGCGGCGGAGCCGCCGGGGGCAACCGCGGCGATTATCGCGCTCGAGGGCGCCGACCCTCTGGAGGGCCGCGCGGAGGCGCTGTGCGACTTCCAGCGACGAGGCGTGCGGTTGCTCACGCTCGCCTGGGACGATAACCCGTTCTGCGGCGCGGTCTCCGGTCAGACGGGCGCGGGCCTGAGCCGCCAGGGCGAAGCTCTGGTGGGGCTCTGCGAGGATCTCGGAGTCATGGTAGACGTGTCGCACGCGTCCGACGCGGCGTTCTGGGACGTGTGCCGCGTGGCGACCAAGCCGTTCGTGGCCAGTCACAGTAACTGCCGCGCCCTCTGCGACGCGCCGCGTAACCTCAGCGACCGCATGATCCTCGCGCTCGCCGAGCGTGGCGGCGTGCTCGGCATCAACCTGGCGTCGGGTTTCCTCTCACAGCCGTTTCGCGACCTGGCGCGGGTGCCGAGCGAAGCGTTCTGGGCGGCCGTACGCGCGGGGTCGCTGACCTTCGACGAGGCGGGCACTCAAGCTGGGCGCGCGCTGCGGGCTTTGCCGCGCCCGTCGCTGGATCTCGTGGCGGCGCATGTTAAGCACGCCATCGCGGTCGGCGGCGAAGACTGTGTGGGTATTGGCGGCGACCTGGACGGCATCGACAGCCTGCCGGCGGGGATCGAGAGCGTCGCCGACTACCCCAAGATGGCGACGCTCCTTTTGCGCGCTGGCCTGAGCGAACGTCAGGTCGAAAAGGTCTGCTGGCGTAACTTCGCGCGGGTGTTCGCCGCGTAGCCTCGGCGTGCCGCGTCCGCCAGGCTCTCCGGCGCGTCTGGCCTCTTTGAAGAGCCGCGGCGGGGCGGCCGTCGCCGGAGAGGCTGGGCGACGGCCGCCCCGCGGAGATGCGGCGGGCACACGCGGAGGGGGAGGCGCGTGCCCGCCAGGGGCGCGAGGGGCACACCTTTGAGGGATGAGCGGTCAGAAGTTGTCGGGGCGCTCGGCGAGGGTGATGCGCACCTCTTTGGCGGCGGATCCGCTGAGGACTCTCAGCAGCACGCTGTCGCCCGGGCGATGCTGGCCGATGATGCGCGCGAGCTGTTCCATGCTGGTGAGCCGCGTGCCGTCGATCGAGAGGATCACGTCGCCGCCAGTCAGATACACCTGACCTTGGATCGTCTGCTGCCGGCTGCCGCCTCTGAGGCCAACCTTGTCGGCGGGGCTGTTGTCGACCACCTGGGCGACCAGTACGCCCTGTTTGGCATCGATCTTCAGCGCGCGGGCGATGTCTTCAGTGAGCGTCTGCCCCTGCACGCCGAGCCACGCGTACTTGACCGTGCCGCCGCTCTTCAACTGTTCCATGACCTTCACGGCGGTGTTAATGGGCACGGCGAAGCCCAGGCCGCTGTTGCTCCCCGTGGTCGAAGCGATCTGCTCATTGATGCCGATCACCGCGCCGGAGGAGTCGATCAGCGGGCCGCCCGAGTTTCCGGAGTTGATGGCTGCGTCGGTCTGAATGCCATTGGAGATGATCGAGCCGTTGGGTGACTGCAGGCTGCGATCGGTCGCCGAGACGATCCCCGCGGTGAGGGAGAAGTCGTATCCCAAGGGGTTGCCGATGGCGACCACGGGCTCGCCGACCTGGACCGCGTCCGAATCGCCGAGCGGCAGCGGGTCGAGTGCTGGCGCATCCTTGGGGTTTACTTTGAGGAGGGCCACGTCGCTGGTGTTGTCGACGCCCACGATGGTGGCCGCTACGCGACGGGTTGTCTGGTTCTCTCCCTTGAAGACCACGGTGACCGCATTGGCGCGCCGCTGGTTGTCCGCGACTACATGGGCATTGGTCAGGATGTACCCCTCGCTGGACACCACGAAGCCTGAGCCGAGCGCCTCACTTGCGGAGGGCTGTGGGCCGAAGAAGCTCTGGCCAGCGGTGGCCGAGAACGTGGCGAGCACTTCCACCACCCCGCTCGAGTACTTGGTGTAGATCTCCGCCGGGGTGAGCGAGCCCGACGGTCCGGTGGTCGCCGCCACGGTCTTGGGTGAGGGAGTGGCGGTGCGTTCCGCTGTGGTGGTTTGAGCCGTGCGTACTGGGAGCGCGCCGACCGCCATGAGCACCACGAGCGCGATCATGGTGACGGCGACACCCGAGAGGAACACGATACTGAAGGAACGGAGTTTGCTCATCGCGGGCCTCCTCTTGTGCTGCTGAGCGGTTCGGCGCCGGCCGAGATCGAGCTGCCGCCGGCGCCGCCCAGTCTCTCTTCTCGCCGTAGTGTTGCCGCCGGCGCTGGGCGAATCCTGAGCGTGCCCTGTGAGTAAGCTGAGAATCGTCGCGAGAGCGTGACGGCGAAGCTGGCGCACAGCTTGCTCACAGGGAGCACACAGCATGGTCAGAGCGAGAGGGGGTAGAGTGAGCCCGGTGGAAGAAGGAGGAACGGGATGGCCGAGCAGATGCGGATCCTCGTGGTGGACGACGAGCTTAATCTGACCGAGCTCATCAGCCTCGCGCTGCGCTACGAACAGTTTGAGGTTGCCGCGGCACACACCGGCCGCGAGGCGCTCGACGGCATGCGCAGCTTTCGCCCCGACCTCGTCGTCCTCGACGTGATGTTACCCGACATCGACGGTTTCGAGGTGGCGCGAAGAATGGCGGCGGAGTGGCCGGCGGTGCCGGTACTCTTCCTAACGGCGCGTGATACGACCGACGACAAGATCCGCGGCCTTACCATCGGCGGCGACGATTACATGACCAAGCCGTTCAGTCTGGAGGAATTGATCGCTCGCGTGCGGACGGTCCTGCGACGCACGCGGCGGAGCGCGGCGGAGTCGCAGCATCTAGTCTTCGCCGACTTGGAGATGGATGAAGATACGTACGAAGTACGCCGCGCCGGTGTTCCAGTGGAGCTCACGGCGACGGAGTACAAGCTGCTGCGCTACCTGATGCTCAATCCGCGACGCGTGCTCTCCAAGTCGCAGATTCTCGACCGCGTATGGAACTACGATTTCGGCGGCGACGCCAACGTGGTCGAGATCTATATCAGCTACCTCCGCAAGAAGCTCGATCCGCTAGGCCCGTCGCTGATCCACACCGTGCGCGGTTTCGGGTACTGCCTGCGGGAGGCGCAGGAGTAACGGCAGTGTCCCTGCGTCTGCGCCTCCTGCTGGCTCTCGTCGGTCTGGTGTGCATCGGGCTGCTGCTCGCCGATGTCGCCACCTACCTCTCGTTGCGCTCGTTTCTGCTGGAACGCGTCGATCAGCAGTTGGTGGCCGCGCGCGTTCCGGTGCTGCGGGCGCTCAGCGAAGGTGGCCGCATCTCCCTGTCAGATCTCGGCGTGTCGCCCGGCGAGGTCCCGCAGCTGCCGCCGGGCACGTATGGCGAGGTACTCGATACAGCCGGGGAGGCGCTGGCCACGGTGACGTTCACCTATGGCGGCAGCGTGGCGGTCCCGGCCGCCCTGCCAGACGAGCTCGTCGCGGAGCTAACATCGCGGCCGGGGAAGCAGATACTCACCGTGCGGGCCGCGGTCGGCGACGTGGACTTCCGCGTGCTTGCCTGGCGGGGCGCGGGGACCTCTTACATCGCGGTCGTCGGCCTGCCGCTCACGGAGGTCGCCGGCACGATGCGCCGGCTGATCGTGGTCGAGGCGCTGGTGACCGTCGGCGTGCTCTTCGGCCTGGCCGCGCTCGGCTGGTGGCTGGTGCGTCGCGAACTGCGTTCTCTGGAAGACATGGCCGTCGCCGCCGGCGCGATCGCCGGCGGCGACCTCTCGCGCCGAGTAGAGCCCGCTGATCCGCGGACGGAGGTCGGCCGGCTCGGCTTGGCGCTCAACGCCATGCTGACGCAGATAGAGCAGGCGTTCGCGCGGCGCACGGCGTCGGAGAACGCGCTGCGCCGGTTCCTCGCGCAGGCCTCGCACGAGCTGCGCACGCCGCTCGCCTCGATTCGTGGCTACGCCGAGCTGTTTCGCCGTGGGGCTAAGGATCGGCCGCACGACCTCGAGCTGGCCATGCGCCGCATCGAGCAGGAGGCGGCGCGCATGGGCGTGCTTGTGGAGGACCTCCTCCTGCTGGCGCGCTTGGATGAGAGCCGGCCGCTCGAGCGGCACCCCGTGGACCTGGCGCGCCTCGCGGCCGACACCGTAGCCGATGCGCGGATCACCGCGTCCGAACGGGTTATCACGTGCGAGGCACCCGCGCCGGTGATCGTACCCGGCGACGAGGCGCGGCTGCGGCAGGTGGCCACCAATTTAGTGACCAATGCTCTGCGCCATGCCGGTGCCGAGGCCCACGTATACGTGGGCGCTCGCGAGCGCGACGGCTGGGCCCAGCTCGAGGTCCGGGATGACGGCGCGGGCATGGCGGCCGAGGTGGCGGAACGGGCGTTCGAGCCCTTCTTCTCAGCCGCGGCCGACGCGGATGCAGTGCTGGGCGACACCCAGGGCCGGAGGAGTGCCACCGGCCTGGGCCTGTCGATAGCGCTCGGCATTGTACAGGCGCACGGTGGTCGCATCGATCTCCACACCGCCCTCGGGGAGGGGACGCGGCTGGAAGTATGGCTGCCGCTGACCGCTATGTCTGAGGACGGCGAGCTCGCTGCGTCGCCTTCTCCGGCTGACGATCAGTCCGTCGCCGACTGCTCTGGTTGAGCCATGCCGGACGATTGGGCTGTGCTGGACGACGACCGGCACGGTGTACCGGGGCGGTTCAGCCGGTCGCGGTCCGCCGGTGCACGAGGACCATCTTCTCCTCCAGTGTCGCTGGAACCTCCCGCAGGTCGGCGGTCACGGAGGCCGCGGACAAGATGGCCGCGATGCGCGCGCGGTCCACGCCGGCGACGCGCACCGCTCGTCCAGCCAGTGTGACGGGGAGGCGGGCGGCGCTGAGAGCCTCGAAGGCCATCGACCATACCGGCGAGCGGACCTCGACGGCGGTGGTCCCGGCGATGACGTCGGCCTGGGTCCCGGAGGCCACGTTGCGGCCGGAGGACATGAGCACCAGGACGTCGCATTGCTCGGCCTCCTGCATGCTATGCGTGCTGACCAGCACGCCGGCCCCTGCCTCGGCCTGTGCGTGGATAGTGTCCCAGAGGCGGGCGCGGGCCAGCGGATCCACGCCCGAGGTTGGCTCATCGAGGACGAGCAGCTCGGGGCGGTGGAGCAGGGCGCAGAAGAAGGCCAGGCGGCGCTGCAGGCCGAGGCCGACGTCCTTTACTTGGTGGTGCGCGTGGGTCGCGATGTCCTCTGGAATGCTCGTCGGCGTCCTGACTCCGAAGGCGCCGGCGACGAAATCGATGTTCTGTTTGACCGAGAGCTGGACATAGAGGCCCAGCCCTTGCGGGACGTAGCCGAGTCGTTGCCGAGTGGCGCGCGAGGGCGCTGTGCCGAACACGTTCACCCGTCCACCATGCAACGCCTCGATGCCCAGGATCGTCTTAATGAGCGTGGTCTTGCCGGCGCCGTTTGCGCCGAGCAGTCCGACGATCTCTCCGGTGTGTACGGTGAGCGATACGCCGTCGACGGCGGTCAGCCGTCCGAAGCGCTTGACGGCCCCGTCGACCTCGACGATGGGGCGGCGGCCATTCATCGCGCCGCCTCTCCCGCTCTGTCGCGGCGCCCCGCGTCTCCTTCGGAGGAGCGCGCCAGCGTGAGGGCGATCACGGCGTCTTCGAGGTCTGGTTCGTCGAGCACTTCTCCGGCGGTCGCGTCGGCGTACCAGGCGCGGAACTCCCTCCCCCGTCGCCATGCGCTCTCGCCGGCGCCGCCGGGCGGTCGTACGGGCGTGTGCACAATGGTGCCGGGCACGGCGGCGGCGATCGACTGTGGCTCGCCGGAGTAGAGCGTGTGGCCGTCGTCGAGGACCAGGACCGACGCCGCCCGCTCCGCCTCGTCGAGATACGTCGTGGAGAGGACCACGGCGCTGCCCGACGAGGCCGTCTCGGCGATCATTCGCCACAGCTCCACGCGCGAGACGGGATCCACGCCGGTGGTGGGTTCGTCTAGGATCACGAGGTCTGGCTCGTGCAGCAGCGCCAGGCAGAATCCCAGCTTGCGGCGCATGCCGCCGGAGAGCCTGCTGGCCAGACGGCCGGCGGCTCCGAGCAGCTCGGCGCGGCCGAGCAGAGCGAGCCGCCGGGCCGCCAGCCGCGAGCGGCCCAGCGCGTACGCCCGTCCGACGAACTCGACGTTCTCGTCTACCGTAAGGTCGTTCCACACACCCGAGGCGGAGGGCAGGAAGCCGATCCGCCGCGGGGGTGGCACGCGTACCTCCCCCGCGGCGGGTACGATCCGCCCGGCGAGCGTTCTCAGCAGCGTGGTCTTGCCCGCGCCGTCTCCGCCGACCACGGCGGTCACTTGCCCGCGCGGCACGGCCAGGCTGATCTCCTCGAGAGCGGCGACCGTGCCATGCGTCGTGCCGAACCGTACGCAGCAGGCTGACAGGCCCCACGGCCCGTCTGGCGAGCTGCTCGTCATGACTGGAGCTCCTCGGCCAGCTTTGGCACCGGCGTGCTCGGCGATCGCGCCGGAGTAATGGTTCGTCTGAAGCGCAGCACGGCCGCACTGAAGATGAGCAGGGCCATCGCAGTGAGCACGACGAAGGGAATCCACAGGGCGGCGAGCCCGGCGCCGCGCAGGATGATGCCCTGCGAGATCTTGGCGAAGTACGTCAGCGGCAGTCCGTAGCCGATCCAGCGCACGCCGGCGGGCATGGCGGCCAGGGGGAAGATGAAGCCCGAGAGGAGGATCTGCGGCATCAGGAAGAACATAGCGGTCTGAATGGCCTGCCCGACGGTCTCGGAGATGGTGGAGACGAAGACACCCAGTCCGAGCACCACGAAGAGGAAGATGAGCGCCCCGAGGGCGAAGAGGAAGGGATTGCCTGCGAAGGGCACGTTGAAGATCCACCTGGCCAGCAGCGTGACGGCGACCATGTCGACCGAGGCCAGCAGGAGATACGGCGCGATCTTGCCGGCGATCACGTCGGCTGGCTTGAAGGGCAGCACGGCGAGTTGCTCGAGGGTGCCGCTCTGGCGCTCCTTCACCAGGCCGATGCTGGTGATCAGCATGCCGATGAACGTCAGGATGAGGCCCACGAGCGCGGGGACCATGACCCAGCTCGTCTTCAGCTCGGGATTGAAGAGGATCTCCGAGGTGACCACCTCGCCGAGTCCGGCCACCACGATCTTCGCCGACTGCGCCGCGAACAGGTTGGCCCCGTTGATGAAGACCAGAGGCTTCTCCCCCCCGGTGACCACCGCGACGTCGGCCTCCCCGTCTCGCAGCAGGCCGCGTGCGTCGCCTTCGTCTCCCGAAGCGTCGGCCACCACGATCTTCAGGCGCTCGGCGGCCTGGGGCCGCATCGTGAGGAGCTGTCGGGCCAGCGGGGCGCCTGGGCCCAGCACCGCCGTGTTGAGGGTTTTGATGGTGAAGTTGGCGGCAAAGCCGAACACCACCAAGAGCAGGATCGGCAGAGCGATGAGCATGGCGAGGGTGCGCTTGTCTCGGCGCAGCTCGCGGAACTCCTTGATGATCATGGCGAGCACGGTGGCCTCCGGTGGCGGGACTGTTCCGCGTACCTTAGCACTGCCGCATCCCCTTGCGGCCTCCGTCTCGCTGTGGGGTACCGTGAGGTGGTGCGCGCCGAGCTCGTGCCCGGTCTCCAGCGGCAAGTCCGCTGGCGGCCGGTGCCGCATACCGTCTGTGCGTCTGCGGCACGAACGTGTTCCCTGGTAGGGTGTGTCGCGAAGAAGAATGCGGGAAGACGAATGTGCCAGACGATGCGGACGACGCCCGCTCGTCCGGCGTTGGAGAAGAGGAGACGTGACGCAGTATGAGCGAGTGGGTTGAGCAACTTCTGCGAGAGGTGACGGATGAGAGGCCGCTCGCCAAACGAGAGGCGGAGCTGCTCCTGCGGCTTCCGGAAGACTCGCCCGCCGCTGACATGCTGCGCTCGGTGGCCAACGCCGTTTCCCGGCAGCGGTTCGGAAACGGCGCGCTCCTGCTCGGACAAATCGGGGTCGACATGGCGCCGTGTGATGGTGATTGCGCATTCTGCTTCTTCGCCGCGTCTCACACGAGCGTGCAGCCCTCTGTACTGCCCTTGGAGGAGGTCGTGGCCCGCTGTGAGCGGTACGCGGCGGGCGGGGCGCGAGGGGTCTTCCTCATGACCATGCATCGCTTTGGGTTCGCATGGTTTCGTGACCTCTGCGCGACGCTGCGGCGGTCCATACCAGCCGAGCTCGAGATCCTGGCCAACGTGGGCGACATGAATCTCTCGCAACTGGAAGAGCTTCGCGATGCCGGGGTCACCGGTGCCTATCACGTATGTCGTCTTCGCGAAGGCACCGACTCTCGGATGAAGCCGGCCGATCGTCGCGCGACCATCGAGCGCATTCTGGAGGCCGGTCTAGCTTGGTACAACCTCTGTGAGCCGATCGGACCGGAACACACGGCTGCGGAGCTTACGGAGCAGATCTGGATGGGTGTCGATCTTCCCTGCCGGCAGCACGGCGCGATGCAGCGCTTTCCGGTTCCGGGATCGCCACTTGGACGCTACGGTACGGTCTCGCTCTTGCGATTGGGGCAGATCGTAGCGGTGATCGTGCTGGCCACTATGAGCAGCACGAGCGTGAAGAGCATCGCGGTCAACGTGGCGAATCCTATTGGCCTGTCGAGTGGAGCAAACGCGTTCTTCCCGGAGGCCGGTGAACCAACATACGACGGTGGCGTATCGCAGGTGGCGTATGGTGGTGAGGGCTTCACCACCGCGCTGTGGCGTCAGAGTGACGAGATTACGACCGCCGATTGCCGCGCTCTGCTGGCGGCCGCCGGTTTCTCGCATCTCCTGGACACCGAGGGCGGGCTGAGCAGGCCGCTGTAAGAACGCAGGGGTCGAGTGGGTATGGCGTTTGTGGCTTGCCCGCGACCGTGCCGGCTCTCACGCATTGTGGCTCGGCGGCCGAAAAGAGAAGATAGAGCCAGGGGAGGATGACGGTCGTCGGGCTACGGCGAGCGTCCTTTGTATGGAGAGGAGGCGCCGTGCGCGCGCTGGTACCGCTCAAGATCGTTCTACTGATTACGACGTTGACCGTGGCGGCGCTGTTCGCCGGGTGCGGCGCGAGTGACGGAGGCGGGGCCGCGGTGCCCACGCCATCGGCCAGCGCGGCCCTCACCCCGGAGCAGATCCTCACCCGGGTGATGGAGGCCGGCGCCGATGCCGAGGTGGCGCACGTGTCGGCCTCCTACAAGCTCACCATGACGTTCGACGCCGATCCCTCAGCCATGCCCGACGGCGACGAGGCCGAGATGTTCCTGTCGGCGCCGGTGGAGTTGAGCGGAACGGCCGCTGCCAGCGAACAGCCCGTCGGCGCCGACATCACCATGGACGTGGTGCTCGCGGGCGGCTCCATATCCATGAAGATGGGTTTCCGCATGAAGGACACCAAGGGCTGGGTGTGTTTCATGGGCCAGTGGTACGAGCTGCCGCCGGAGTTCGCGGAAGCAGTGAAGGCTTCCACGCGGTCCGCGGCGCCAGAACCCGAGTGGAAGGAGTTTGAGCATCTCCTCGCCGGGCTTGGCGTGAACCCGCGTTCCTGGGCCAAACAGCTCAGCCTGGTTGGCGAGGAGAAGCTCGACGGCGCTCAGGTGTACCACCTTCGCATGGTGCCGGACATGGCTCGCCTCGCCGCCGACATAGCCGTTGTTCTGAAGAGCGATGACTTTCGCAAGCTGGTTGGCGAGCAGCTGCCGGCGGAGGAGATGCAGGGCATCGACGACGCCGATCTTAAGGAGATGAAGGCGATGCTCGGAGAGGCGCTCAAGGATCCGCTGGTCGAGCTTTGGATACGGACCGATACGTTCATGATCGCGAAGATGACGGCTCACGGCTTGCTCGTGCCGCCGGCCGAAGAGGCCGAAGGGATCAAGTCGATCGATATGCAGCTCACGGCCACTATGCGAGCTCTCGAGAAGCCGTTGCGCGTGCAGCCACCCGCCTCGCCACATCCGTTCAGCGAGTTGGAGAAGCTCATGGGGGAGGATGGCGGCGGGCTGTTCGATGGCTCGTCGCTGGACGGCAGCGTGCAGTAGGCGACTGCTCTGAGCCGAGCTGCCCGTGGTGCCCGCCGATGTACCGGTGAGGTGCCATGTGGCCGATGGCCGCCCGCGTGGAATACAGTTGTCAGGATCGGACGACGTAGCCCGGTCTGGCGATCTGGCGAGGGGGTCTTATGCCACTCGGCGGGTACTGCGTGGTGTGTCGGCGTTGGGTCTGGGTGAACCCCGACGGCTCCTGCCAGGCCGGGCATGCGGCCAGCGCGGTCCGCGATGTGCAGCAGCTTTCGCCGCGGCGCCTGCAGGTACTGCCGCCCGCGGAGCGGATGCCGCTCGTCCTCGGTCGTCGCTCGCGCTACCGCTGGTGGTGGCGGCACTCGCTCTGGATCACGCTCACGTTCGCTTATGGCCTCCTGAGCTGGCTGGCGTTCTTCTACATCGGCGTGCGGGCGCGCAGTGCGGCATGGATCGCATCGGGGGTTGTGTACCTGCTGCCTGCCGTCGCCCTGTTCGCCAGCATCGGCACGGCGTGGTTGCGGCCCGCGCTCGCGGTGCAGGCGCTCTCGGCCGCTGCTTCGGTGCTGCACGCGCTCCTCGCGCGGCCGCGCTACCGCGCGATCATGTTCGGCGATGTGGTTCGGCCGGGGCTGGAGGCGCCGCCGCAGCCGCCGCGCCTGCTGCAGCAGATCGAGCGCCCGCGGCTCCCCCATGACGTCGACGAGACCACCGCCGAACTCATCGCCGGCGCCCACGATCGCGTGCAGGGGATCTTGGACGCGGCCGTCGAGATCGACAAACAGCACGTCCGCGAACAGGTGGAACGGCTCTGCCGCACGGCCGAGAAGATCCTCTCTGAGTTGGCGCGCGAGCCTCGCCAGATCGAGCTCGCGCGCGCCTTTCTCACCTACTATCTGGAGGCCGCGTACCGCATCGTGGAGCGCTACGCGGACCTGTTGCATCGCGGCCAGAAGAGCGCGGAGGTCGAGGAGACGCTGGCCCGTGCGGAGGCGTCGCTGCAGAGCATCCAGCGGTCCTTCGACCAGCAGCTGGGGGCGCTGCTGCAACGTGACGTGATCGACCTGGACAGCGAGATCGCGCTTCTGGAGAAGACGGTGGAGATGGACTCCATGATGACCGGACGGCCGACGTCCGCGCACAGGAGGAGGCAGGCATGAGTGAGCAGGGCCCGCTGCCGGCGGTCGCTGGCGAGCAGGAGGACGCGCAAAGACACGGTCTCACGGTCCAGGAGCGCGAGCAGGTCGAGCAGATCAAACGGGCCGTCGACGTGACCGATCCGCAAGAGGCCATGCAGTACGGCCTGCCGGCGCAGACGAAGATCGCCACCTTTGCCGATACGCTGCTCGCCGACGTGCGGGCGAAAGACACCGGCGAGACTGGCGAGGCGCTCTCGGAGCTGGTGGCGAAGGTGCGCGACCTCGACGTTGGTGGCTTGGGCGGCGGCTCCTCGCTGGCCAAGGTGCCGCTCGTGGGCCGCTTCGTCGACTCCTTCAACCGGTTCGTGGCGCGGTATCGCAAGATCGGGGCGAGCATCGAGCAGCTGACCATCGCGCTCGAGCGGGCCCGTATGGATCTGCTTAAAGACATCACGGTGCTCGAGAAGATGTACGAGCTCAATCTCGACTACCTGCGGCAGCTGGACCTGTACGTGACCGCCGGCGAGGAGATCCTCGAGGAGCTGCGGACGCGCCGTCTGCCCGTGCTGGAGGCGGAGGTGCGGGCGTCGGGCGCGCCGCTCCTCGTGCAGCAGCTCGCCGACTTCCGCCAGGCGATCACCCGCTTCGAGCGGCGCCTGCACGACCTGAGGCTCACGCGAACCATCGCCATTCAGTCGGCGCCCCAGATCCGTCTCATCCAAGGGAACGATCAGAACCTCGTAGAGAAGATTCAGAGCTCGCTCCTGACGACCATTCCCCTCTGGAAGAACCAGGTGGTCATCGCGATCAGCCTCTTCCGTCAGCAGAAGGCGGTGGAGCTTCAGCGGGAGGTGAGCGACGCGACTGACGAGCTGCTGGCGCGCAACGCGGCCTTGCTAAAGGAGGGCTCTGGCAAGGTGGCCGAGGAAGTAGAACGCGGTGTAGTCGACGTGGCTACACTGCAGAAGGTGAACGACGATCTGATCGCCACGCTGGAGGAGACGCTGCGCATCCAGGAGGCCGGCCATAGCAAGCGGCTGGAGGCGGAACAGCAGTTGGCGAAGGTCCAGTCCGAGCTCAGGCAGAAGCTGATTGCCCTGCGCGGCGTGTCTGCCGCCGAGGAAGAGTCGGCTGGGCGCTAGGCGCAGGGGGAACCGGCGCGAGCGAGCCGGACCTCGGCGAGGTCTTTCACGACGGCGTGGGCTCCGGCGGCGGCGAGCGCCTCGGCGTTGCCGCCGCGGTCTACGCCGATCACGAGGCCAAAGCCGCCGCCGCGCCCCGCTTGGACGCCGGCGATGGCGTCTTCGATAACTACGGCCCGCGCCGGCGGTGTTTCGAGGCGCTGGGCGGCCGTCAGAAACACGGCGGGGTCCGGTTTCCCCGGGAGGTCGAGGTCGGCCGCCACGAGGCCGTCGATCTGCACTGCGAACAGATCGCGGATACCGGCGGCGTTGAGCACAGTCGTGGTATTGCGGCTGGCGGAGATGATGCCGACGCGCCAGCCGCATTCCTTCAACCTGTGAATGAGGGTTATGGTTGAGTCGTACACCTGAACGCCGTGTTCCTCCAGCGCGCGGAGGAAGAAGGCGTTCTTGCGGTTGCCGAGCCCCCATACCGTCTCTTGTTCCGGACGATCGTCGGGCTCTCCCTCTGGCAGCACGATATTCCGGGAGGCGAGGAAGTCGCGGACGCCCGCCGACCGCGGCTTGCCGTCGACGTAGCGGAGGTAGTCGAGTTCCGTGAACGGCGGGATGGAATCGCCGGTGCGGTGCGCGTGCGTGGCGAGGTACTGGGCGAACAGGGCGGACCAGGCCGCGGCGTGTACTGAAGCCGTCTGCGTGACCACGCCGTCCATGTCGAAGATGACCGCGTCGGTACTCTGTCGATCGATGATCGTCACAGGAGACGGTGCTGGATCCCCGATCATCTGCGACCTCCCTTTCTCGTGGTCAGCTCGCTCGCAATTCTGGAGGACGTCGTCGCGGAAGAGGGGCTCCTGTCCGTTCCCTCCGTCTTTCCGATGGCGCTCATGAGTATACGGCGCTACGCGCAGTCTTTGCAGAAGAGAGGGAGGCGTGTTACTAAGCTGGTTGCCGCCGCAGTGAGTGCAGCGGCGGTTCGTCCGGCCCCTGGCGGCGGAAGCTCGAGGATCGCGGGTGCCGACCGATGGTGGCGTACCCAGTCGCCGATCAGGAGGACCTCGTCGATCGCCTCCGGGGGCAGCGGTGGGTGCGGTGGTACGGCTGCGCATATCGCGGCCACCAGCGCCGCCGCATCGCTCTGCGAGTACGTGTCCAGCCACGCTTCTTCGCGGGATACTACCTGGCCGCCGGCGATCCCCCAGAGGGCGACGGCGTGGCGTTCCACGGCCGGATAGGCGACGATGGCGTAGACGCCGAGTGCCTCGCGGAGGCGGCGAATGGTACGGGTGGCGGCCGTGAGCGTCTCTCGGAAGTCTCGCGTTCGGGCGGCCTGCTCGTAGGCCAGGAGCTTGGCGAACTCCTCCTGGCGGCGCTCGAGTTGCCCGTCGAGATGCTGGTACTCGCCCCTGAGCACGTGGCTGACCTCTCCCACCACTTTCTGGTACTCGCCGTTGAGTGGTATGCGGCATGGTCCGAGGCACGCGCCCAGGGCGAATCGCTGGCAGGCGTGCGGCGAGGGCGCTTTCCCGCTTAGATCCCGAGGTGCGGCGGTCGCCGCGGGCATACGTGTACAGGTTCGCAGGGGGAACAGACTGTTCAGGCAATCGACTAATCGTCGCGCCATGCCTGCCTTGCGGAACGGTCCGGCGTACACCGCGCCGTCGTCGAGGCGATTGGGCGTCGCGTAGAGACGAGGGTATTCCTCTGCCGTGAGCTTGACGTACTGGTAGCTCTGCGCGCGCGTGCCGTGGTCGTTGTACGGTGGTTTGTGCTGGGCGATGAGGCGGAGCTCCAGCAAGAGGGCCTCGAACTCCGATCCGGTGGGGATGGTGCGTATGGTGTGCAGGAGCTCGAGCGCCTGGCGCGCGCCGTGCGCTTGCTTCTGGAGGAAGTGATCGCGCGTGCGCCGGCGCAGATTCTCGGCCTTGCCGATGTACAGCGGTCGGCGTTGCTCGTCTTGCATGATGTACACGCCGGGTCCGGCCGGCAGCGGCTCGGTCAGGACGATCTTGTGGTAGTTGCGGCGCGCGGAGGGCTCACAGAACCTGGCGACTTCCTCCAGTGTGTGGAGACCACGCTCTTGCGCCATGGCGAGGAGGATGAGCAGTATTTCGGCGGTGGCCTGCGCGTCCGCCAGCGCGCGATGCGAGGGTTTGGTTTGGGTGCCGAAGTGCGCGGCCAGGTGAGCGAGCGACGCGCGTACGTGAGGCAGCAGCCGTCGCGCCAGTCGCATGGTATCCAGGCATGGTCGCGAAAAGGTGCGGCGTTCGAGGATACCCAGCTCGTAGTCCAGGAAGGCGAGGTCGAAGCGTGCGTTGTGTGCCACGAGCACCGAGTTGTCGGCGAAGTGGACGAACGTCGGCAGGACTTGCTGAATGGGTGGTGCCTCGCGGACCATGGGGGCGGTGATGCCGGTGATGGCCGAGATCGTGGTGGGGATGGTCATCTGGGGGTTCACGAGTTGGGAGAAGGTGGCGATCTGCTGTCCGTGCTCGACACGCACGGCGCCGATCTCGGTGATCTTCGCGAAGCCGGGGGTGCTGCCGGTGGTCTCGAGGTCCACCACGGTGAAGGCTACGGTGGAGAGGTCGCGGTGGGCCGTGCGCCAGTGGGCGAGGCCCACATGAACATCGCTCTCCCAGGTAAAGCGCTCGTCGTTGGCCACGATATCCTCGACCAGCGCGCGCATGAGCCCGAACGAGCAGGGGCCGACCGGGAACAGGCGAGGCCATACGTCGCGGTAATCGAGTGCCTCGCCTTCCCGCTCGAGGAGGGCGAAGAGCTCATCGGCGGTAGTGAAAGCTAGCTGCACCCCTCTAGTTTAGCGGCCCGCAGGGACGCGTGCACCAGCCGCCTCACGAACGTGGCCGTGACGGTCGGCTGCGGGAGGCTCATTGACTGCGTGGCCGCGTGGTTTGCTCCGCGCGGGCTCCGGGAGCACTCCCCGGTGCGCGCAGTGATAGGCTCCGGTCGGCACGCGGAAGGTGAGCGGCTGGAGCCGGCGGCGGTCAGTCGGGCCGTCCCCAATCCGAAAGCGAGGTGTACGTGAACTGGGATGCCTACGAGTACCATACCCCGAGTGGCTCATGGATCGCGAAGGACTTCAAATACGGCGAGGGCTTTGAGCACGGTCTGCAGTGCATCATCGATCCCGATGTGATCGTCGGTCAGGATGTGCGACTTGGCCACCGCGTGCACTTGGCGGCGGGTACGCGCCTGCTCAACGATGTGGAGCTCGCGGACGATTGCGTGACTACGGGCCTGTGTCTCCTGGGCAATCACGTGCGTGTGCGCACGGGCTCGTGCATCTCCAAGTCGGTGATCGCGGACGACTGGTGCTTCATCGCCGCCGGCATCATGTCCAGCCATACCAAGAACATCTATCATGCCCGACCTCGCGCGCCGAAGAAGCAGCTCATCACGCGGTTCGGCTACGGGAGCGTGATCGGCAGTCGCACGAACGTGAGCGCCGGCATCAGCATCGCTCCCGGCGCAATTGTGGGCTACGGCTCGCACGTGGTTACCGATCTCGAGCAGCCGAACGCCGTGTACTACAACGATCCCCATCCGTACGCGACGCTGCAGCGCACGCTGGATCCGGACAGCCCGTACTACGTCGAAGTACCTTCCGACTACGTGCCGCTGCGCTTTGACCGCGAGATGGTGCGCATGTACCTGCCGCACGCCGCCGACAACGGTTAACGGAGCTGAGCCGGCGGCGATGAACATGGCGAGCGTAGCGGACATCGCTGCGTACCTGCGGTCCGAGGGGCAGTGCGACCGTCTCCTTGTCTCCGTCGACCGGGAGGAGTTGGCGGGGCAGAGTGGAGGCGGCGTGACGGAAGCGGATGTCGCTGCCCCTATCGTCTGCGCAATCGAGATCGACGGTGTTCAGGTGGACACCCGTGCCGGCTCCTCGGAGATGGCATGGAGTAAGCGCGCGGGCGCGGCGGCGGAGTTCCGTGGGGGGGTGCTCCTCTGCGATCCACGCGCGGCCGCTGGAGCGGAGGCGTCGTCGCCGCGCGCCGATCAGGCCGCGGCGCGTGCGTTCATCGTCTGCTCGCGGCCGCGGCTGGCCATGGCGTTGGCCGTGCGCCGGTTCTTCGCTCATCTGCTGACCGATCGCCAGGCGCGCTTTCACTCGGCCGAGCAGCGCGCCCAGGCAGCCGCGGCGGGCGCTTGGGTGATGAATGCCGCGGTCGCCGCGGGCGTCACGTTCGGTCCACAGTGCAGCGTCGGCTGTTCGGGCATGGGGTACGAGCGCCGAGAGGACGGCGCGCTGGTGGGGTTTCCGCAGCTCGGCACCGTGATCCTCGAAGAGGATGTGGAGATCGCCGCCCATGCCACAGTACAGCGCGGCGCTATCGGCGCCACGCGGATCTGCCGCGGTGCCAAGATCGGGCCTCACGTCAACGTGGGGCACAACGTCGAGGTGGGTCCCGACGTGCTGATCACGGGGCACGTGCAGATCGGCGGTGGAGCCCGGATCGGCGCTGGCGCCGTCCTCTGGCAGAGCTGTGCCATCGCCAACGGCGTGACGATCGGCGAAGGTGCCGTCATCGGCATGGGTGCCCAGGTGCTACGGGATGTGCCTGCTGGAGAGACGTGGGTGGGCAATCCAGCGCGTCCGTTGCGCCGCGCGCAGCCGTAGCTCCGGTGCCGGCGCGCGACCAGGCGGGATGCGCAGTGACTCCCGCCTCCCCCAGGTGACACCCTGTCGGTACAATACCTCGGTTACGGGTTTTCCGGGGGTGGGAAGAAAAGGGCGGCCGGGCGGAAGCGTGGGTCGCGGTCGTCCACCGGATATGTCGGTCCACGGCGACAAGGAGTCACCAGTGACTGTCGACGACATCCACAACGAGGTCCTCAGGGTTTTCAACGATGCGTGCTCGGTGCGCATCCAGCGGCCGGCGACGCGGCGAGGTTACTGCCCTCCGGCGGACGTGTTCTACGAAGGTGTTACGGGAGAGATCGTCGTGCGGATTGAGCTGCCGGGCATGGCGCGCGAGGATATCCAGCTCTTCGTCGATCGCCGTCAGGTCGTGGTCCGCGGCGAGCGGGAGTTCCCCGTGGCCGCACAACGGAGTTACCAGCAGGTGGAACTCGACTATGGGCCGTTCGAGCGGCGACTGCGGCTGGCGGTGGATATCAACCCGGATCAGACCACGGCCAATTACGAGAGCGGCATTCTCGAGGTGCGCCTCGTCCTCCAAGAGCGCGATCGCGCCGTGTCGCAGATCCCGATTCGCAGCGAGCGCGATCGCGATGAGTGAACGCCGCGACGACACCCAGGCACCCGAGACGGGGGAGCGCATGAGCGACGAAGCACGGCAGGTTCAGCAGGCGGAAGCGGCTTCCGGCGGAGCGGTGGAGGCGCCCGAGCCCTCCTCGTCGTCCGAGCCAGAGAGGCTGGAGATCCCGGGGACCCTGCCCGTCCTGCCGCTGCGCGACACGGTTGTGTTCCCCGACACCATGATCCCGCTCACGATCGGCCAGGACCGTTCTATCCGGCTGATCGACGACGTGCTGGCGAGCGACCGCTTGCTGATGATGGTGACCTCGAAGAACGCGGAGCTCGAGACGCCGGCCCCGGCCGATCTGTTCGCTGTGGGCACCGTCGGCCTGGCGCACAAGATGGTCAAGCTCCCCGACGGTACCATGCGCATTCTCGTGCAGGGCCTGCAGCGGGCGCAGGTCGTCCAGTACGTCTCGGAGCAGCCCTACCTCGTAGCCGACATCGAGCGCATGGAGGACGTGCCCTCCGAGGGCGTGCAGATCGACGCGTTGCGCGCCGGCTTGCTCAACGTCTTCAGCAAGATCGTCGGCCTGGTACCGTACTTGCCGGAAGAGCTGCAGATGGCCGCCGCCAACGTGGAAGACCCTGGGGCGCTCGCGTTCCTCATCGGCAGCACCATGCGGATCAAGACCGAGGACAAGCAGCAGCTGCTGGAGGAGAACAACATCGAGCGCCGTCTGCGCTTGCTTACGCGCATCCTCACGCAGGAGCTCGAGGTCTTGGAGCTGGGCTCCAAGATCCAGAGCGACGTGAAGGAAGAGATCGATAAGACCCAGCGCGAGTACTTCCTCCGGCAGCAGCTGAAGGCCATTCAGGCGGAGCTCGGCGAGACGGACGAGGCGCAGGCGGAGGTCAACGAGCTGCGGGAGAAGCTCGACGAGCTCGGCCTGCCCGAGGAGATCGACAAGGCGGCGCGGCGAGAGCTCGATCGGCTGAGCAAGCTGCAGCCGGCGAGCGCCGAGTACCCCGTGGTGCGCACGTACCTCGACTGGATCATCATGCTCCCCTGGAGTGCCTCGAGCGAAGACAATCTGGATATCGCGCACGCGCGCGAGATCCTCGATCGCGACCACTACGATCTAGAGAAGGTCAAGGATCGTATCCTCGAGTACCTTGCGGTGCGTAAGCTGAAGGCGGACCTCCATGGCCCGATCCTCTGCTTCGTCGGGCCCCCCGGCGTGGGCAAAACCAGTCTGGGCAAGAGCATCGCGGCGGCCATGGGCCGCAAGTTCGAGCGCATCAGCGTTGGAGGCGTGCGCGACGAGGCCGAGATCCGCGGGCACCGGCGCACGTACGTAGGCGCCATGCCCGGCATCATCATTCGTGCCATGCGCGACGCCGGCACCAACAACCCGCTGTTCATGATCGACGAGATCGACAAGACCGGCGCCGATTGGCGCGGCGACCCTGCCAGCGCTCTGCTCGAGGTGCTGGATCCGGAACAGAACTTCAGTTTCCGCGACCACTACATGGATTTGCCCTTCGATCTCAGCAAGGTCATGTTCATCACCACCGCTAACCAGCTCGAGCCGATCCCGCCGCCGCTGCGCGACCGCATGGAGATCATCGAGCTCAGCGGGTACACCATCGAGGAGAAGCTGCACATCGCGCGCAACTACCTTGTACCCAAGCAGATCGAGGCCAACGGTCTCACCAAGGCCCTGGTGAGCTTCAGTGACCAGGCGATCACCGACATCATCGCTCAGTACACGCGCGAGGCCGGCGTGCGCAGTCTGGAGCGGCAGATCGGCACCGTGTGCCGAAAGCTCGCGCGCGAGATCGCCGAGGGGGGCGAGAGACGCTACCGCGTAGGCGTGCGCAAGGTCGAGGAGCTGTTGGGGCGGCCAAAGGTCTTCAGCGAGGTCAAGCGCCGTACCTCCGACGCCGGTGTGGCCACCGGCCTTGCCTGGACGCCCACGGGGGGCGACATCCTGTTCGTGGAGGCGAGTGCTATGCCGGGGAACGGCACGCTCACCGTCACCGGTCAGCTCGGCGATGTGATGAAGGAGTCGGCGCAGGCCGCCGTAAGCTACGTGCGCGCACACTCGGCACAGCTCGGTGTGGCCGACGACTACTTTCAAAAGCACGACATCCACATCCACGTGCCGGCCGGCGCTATACCGAAGGACGGCCCCAGTGCCGGCGTGACCATGGCGACGGCGGTGGCCTCACTGATCACCGGCCGGCCGGTGAACGCAGATGTCGCCATGACCGGCGAGGTTACGCTCACCGGCCAGGTCCTGCCGATCGGCGGCCTCAAGGAGAAGACCCTGGCCGCCCAGCGCGCCGGCATCCGCACGGTCATCCTGCCGACGCGCAACGAGGTCGATCTGGAAGACGTACCCGAGCACCTGCGCAAAGACATGCGGTTTGTGCCCGTGGATCGCGTCGAGCAGGTCTGGCGGGCGGCTATGGGGCTGCGGCTCGACGACGGCAGACGGAGGATCCGCCGGGCCAGCCGGCGACCGGCGCCGCCCGCTCCGGCGTAAGCCGCTCGACATGCTGGGCGGGGGGCGCGGGATGGCGTGTGCGAACAGTGCGCCGCCGCAGAATCCGGACACGTGTGCTACTTGCACCGCCTCGTCTGCACCGGCTACGATAGTGATCACGGTGAGTGTGCCGAAAATCGCCAGAGCTAGGCGCGGCACGGCGAGCAGAGGTAGCGGTGCGGGGCACAGATCGCGAGACTGCCAACGTTGGTGCAGGGCTGTGGAGAGGTTTGGGCATGTGGGCCTGGATCCTCTTCCGGATCAGCGGGCTCATCCTGGTCGCGTATCTCTTCGTGCACATCGTCATTATCTCGCAGGGCGAGCTCAGCGGCGCCGACACGCTCGACCGCCTCTTCGAGATGTTCGACTCGCCGCTCCTGGTATTCCTCGACTTCATGCTCGTCGCCGCCGTGCTCTACCACGGCCTGAACGGCGTGCGCGTGGTGCTCATGGACCTCGGTATCGGTATCCGCCAGCACAAGGCGGTGTTCTGGTCGGTGATGGTTGTGGCGGCCGGGCTGCTGGCCTGGTTCGCGGTCGTGGCGGCCCCCTTCGTCTTCTGAGCTGGCCGTGCGAGGAGAAGCGAGATTGAACGTCGAGCGAGTGGAACGCCAGCGAGGGGGCATGTGGGCGTGGCTGCTGCAGCGCATCAGCGCCGTCGTCCTCCTGGTGGGCCTCATGGTGCACCTGATCGCCACTCATATCTTCAACATCGGCCAGCTCAGCTACACCAATATCGCCGAGCGGCTGCAGTCGGCGTTCTTCATCATCGTCGACGTGCTGCTCCTGGCCGCCGCCATCTACCACGCGCTCAACGGTGTGCGCATGGTGCTGCTGGATTACTGGTTCTCACAGCGGAGCACGCGGCGCGTCCTCGACACCGTACTCGTCGTCTTCGGTGTGGCGGCCTTCGGGTACGGGCTGTGGGCGCTGTGGCCCTGGATCACCTCATGAGCGTCGTCCGACATCAGCTCGTCGTCGTCGGCGGAGGGCTTGCCGGTCTGCGGGCGGCCATCGAAGCGCGCCAACGGGGTGTGGATGTCGCGGTGCTCAGCCAGGTGCACCCCGCGCGCAGCCACTCGGGTGCCGCGCAGGGCGGCATCAACGCGGCGCTGGCCAACCACCCCGAGGCCCACGACGATACGCCCGAGAAGCATGCGTTCGACACCGTCAAGGGGTCGGACTACCTGGCCGACCAGGCAGCCGCTCAGCAGATGACACAAGATGCCGTGCCGGCGATCTACGAGATGGAACACTGGGGCTGCCCGTTCAGCCGCTTCGACGACGGACGCATCGCGCAGCGTCCCTTCGGCGGTGCCGGATATCCGCGCACCTGCTACGGGGCAGACAAGACCGGGCACTACCTGCTGCACACGTGCGTGCAGCGCAGCCTGATGCTCGGGATCCCGTTCTCCACGGAGTTCTTCGTCACGCGGCTCATCGTGAACGATGGTGTCTGCGCGGGCGTAGTCGCGTACGACATGACGCGCGGCGGTTTCCATGCGTTCCTCGGCGACGCGGTCATCATGGCCACCGGTGGGGCGGGGCGCACCTACAGCAACACCACCAACGCCATCATCAGCACCGGTGGCGGCGCGGCCATGGCCTACCAGGCGGGTGTACCGCTCAAAGACATGGAGTTCATCCAGTTTCACCCCACCGGTTTGTACACCACCAACATCCTCATGACCGAGGGATGCCGTGGCGAGGGCGGTTATCTTGTGAACAGCGAGGGCGAGCGCTTCATGGCGCGGTATGCGCCCACGGCCATGGAGCTGGCGCCGCGCGACATCACGTCGCGAGCCATCTGGACCGAGATCCTCGAGGGACGGGGTATCGATGGCAAAGCCTACGTGCATCTCGATCTGCGTCACCTCGGCCAGGCGAAGATCGCGGAGCGGCTGCCCGGCATCCGCGACCTCGCCATCCACTTCGAGGGTGTAGATCCTGTTACCGAGCCCATACCCATCGTGCCGAGCCAGCACTACACCATGGGCGGTATCGACACCGATGTAGACGGGGCCACGGCGCTCCCGGGTTTCTACGCCGCCGGCGAGTGTGCCTGTGTGAGCGTTCACGGAGCTAATCGCCTCGGTGGCAACTCCCTGCTGGAGACCATCGTCTTCGGCCGCCGGGCGGGCGCGGCGGCGGCCGCGTACGTCGGCCGCGGCGAACGACCGGCGGTGCCCGACCGCGTTGGTCAGAGCGCGGCCGCCGCCATGGAGGCCGCCGTCGCCGCTCTGGTGGAGCGGGAAGGCTCGCAAGACGCCTATCAAATCCGCGTTGAGATGACGGCGACCATGAAGGACTGCTTTGGCATCTTCCGCGATCAGGTCACTATGCGCGAGGGCCTGGACAAATTGGTGGCGCTCAAAGAACGCCTCGACGGCATCAGCTTGCGCGGCTCCGGCGGCGTGTTCAACCTCGACATGATGCGCACCGTGGAGCTCGAGGGCATGCTGGACGTAGCGCTGGCCACGGCCGCCGGGGCACTGGCGCGTACCGAGTCGCGCGGCTCGCATGCCCGTACCGACTTCGCGGCGCGCGACGACGAACACTGGCTGCGGCACACGATCGCCTCCTACCGGCCCGGCGAGGCCGAGCCGCGGCTGGACTGGGCGCCGGTTAGCCTCGGCTTGTTCGAGCCGCAGGAGCGCAAGTACTAGACGAATGGACGGAGCGAGCAGCGTGCGACTGAACGAGATCGTGCAGCAAGGCTTTTCGTGGATGTGGTCCGATGCCTGAGGCCCGCTTTCGCATCCGCCGGTACGACCCGGCCAGCGATCCGCCGCTTCGCGGCGGCCAGCGGACGGATCGCTGGGAGGAGTTTACGGTACCCTACGAAAGCACGCTCACGGTCCTCGAAGGGCTCTTCTTCATCCAGGAGAAGATCGACGGGTCGCTCTCGTTCCGCTACTGCTGTCGTGCCTCCATCTGCGGCTCCTGCGCCATGTACATCCAGGGAAAATACCGGCTCGCCTGCCAGACCAACGTGCGCCATTTCGACGGCCAGGTGATCACCGTAGAGCCCATGCCACACATGCCGCTGGTGAAGGATCTGGTCTGCGATATGACCAGCTTCTTCGAGAAGTACGAGTACGTGAAGCCCTGGCTGATCCGCCAGTCACAGGATCCGGAGAGGGAGATTCCGCAGTCACCGGCCGAGCGTCGTCTGCTCGACATGCCTATCGATTGCATCCTCTGCGGCTGCTGCTACAGCTCTTGTCCGTCGATGTGGGGAGAAGACGACTACCTTGGTCCGGCGCAGCTCCTCTGGCTCTACCGTTTCGAGGCCGACTCCCGCGACGAGGGCGGGAGGGAGCGGCTGGCCCATTTCGACAATGAGCGCGGTGTGTACCGCTGCCATACGATCACCAACTGCATCGAGGCCTGTCCTAAGGAGCTCAGTCCCACAGAGGCCATCCAGTGGCTGAAGAAAGCAGCGGTCCGTCGCCGGCTGTTCGGCCGCCGGAAGTAGATTCGCGGTGGAGTACCCGACAGCTGCCCCGACGGCCTGGCCTGTGAGCTTCCTCGTGGCGGCGCGCAGGGATTGCCGACGGCGGTTGGGAACGATACGAAGGTGAGAAAGCGGTCTGGGTGGTATCAAGGCTGTGGGGAGTATTCCGGCCACGTCGTACGGGAATACGACGCGGTCCTGCCGACATGGACGCATGCCGTGGACTCACGGAGCGGGGAAGGTGATATGCCCGACGCAGCGCACCTCGGGCACGTAACGGCGCAAGCGGCCTTCGCGGTCGCGCACGCCTTCTTCGAGAGCCTCGATGTTGAACAGACGTGCTGGCGCATCGCTCACGACGCCGCTCGTGCGTTGGGGCCGGCTACCCAGTGCCTGCTGTTCGAGTACGATCACGCCGCCAACGTCCTCGTCGCCATGGCGGCGTCGGGTGCCGACGTTCGAGATCTCGTAGGCGAACGGCTTACGCTGGGTGCCGAGCGACCGTCGCTCGAGGTCCTCCGTAGCCATCGCGGGGCCGGGGCAGCTCTGTGGCTGCTCAGGGGACAGGAGCTCGCGGCGCTCCAGCGTCTGTTGCGCGGCGAGCCCGTGATCGCGGAGCCGCTGGCGGTGCGCAGCGAACTCATTGGGCTGCTGCTCTTCGCCTCGACCGAGCCTGCCCGTTCGTTCAGTACGGCGGAGGCCGCGCTCGCCCATCAACTCGCTCAACTTGCCGGCTCCGCCGTCCACAACGCCCGGCTGTATCGCAACGCGATGCGTGGCCAAGGCCGTCTGGAGGGCATGCTCTTTCGCATGTCGCGGGCGCGCGAACGAGAGCGCAAAACATTTGCCGCTACGGTGCACGACGACGTCCTGCAGTCCATGGTGGGTGCGTTGTACGCGCTCGACGCGCTCCGCGACACGGTCAAGGAAGAGGGGCTGGCCGACTACGACCACGTCATTCGGATGCTTCGCCTCACTGTGGAGGATGCACGCCGGATCATCTGGGACTTGCGTCCGGCTGTACTGGACGGCCTTGGGTTGGCCGAGGCGCTGGGAGCTATCGCCGATCGCATGGCCATCGACGGAGCGGCCGAGGTCTCAACGCACCTCAAGCCGATCGACGGCATCGGCGAGGGCGTTTCTACGGCGCTCTACCGGGTTGGCCGCGAGGCCCTGCTGAATGCCGACCGGCATGCGCAAGCGCGACATATCGACATCCGCCTGGCGCTGGAGGACTCGTCGGACGGTCCAGCGCTCAAGCTCACCGTCGTCGACGACGGATGTGGCTTCGATGCGCAGGGCGAACGCCCCTCGGGCCATTTCGGCCTGGTGATGATGGAAGAGCAGGCGGCGGCGGTAGGAGGGCTCCTGCGCATCGAGTCGCGGGTGGGGGAGGGGACGAGCGTGCAGTTCACCCTCCCCGTGGTACGGGTGTCGCCCGATGCGCAGGGAGAAGAGCTATGAGCAAGCCGGTGCGCGTCCTTATCGTGGAGGATCACGAGCTCGTTCGCGAGGGATTGCGCCTCATGCTCTCCCGCTCCGAGGGCATCGAGGTCGTCGGTTCGGTGATCAGCGGCGAAGAGGCGCTGGATTGTATGGCAGCCGCCGATCCGGATGTGCTGCTGCTGGATCTGCGGCTGCCCGGGATCTACGGCCTCGATGTGATCGCCGCGCTTAAGCGACGTGGCCTGACCAGGCCGCGCGTGCTGGTACTGACCGCTCACGACGATCAAGACATGGTGCTGGAGGCCGTTCGCGCCGGCGCTCATGGGTACATCCTCAAGAGCGCCACGCGCAACGATCTCATCGGGGCCATCCGCAGAGTCGCCGCCGGCGAGCAGTACTACGACGCCGTGGTCGTCAAGGCGTTTCTGCGCGGCGATCAGCGCCAGCGCGATGCCGGGCTGCTGACCAGCCGCGAGCTCGAGATTCTCCGGATGGCCGCCGACGGGCTCACCAACAGGGAGATCGGCGAGCGCATCTATGTCAGCGTGGGCACCGTGAAGACCCATCTCGACAACATTTATCGCAAGCTCGAGGTCTCCGATCGGGCGCATGCGGTCGCGGTCGCGCTGCGCCGCGGTCTGCTCGAGTAGCGGTTCTCACCCGCCGCGCGTTCTAATCCCCCGATGGGGGATGGTGAGGCGCCATGTGGCGGAGGGCACTCATCCAGAGAGCCTAGGGCAACTCGAGCCAGAGGTTATACGCCGTTCTGTCCACTTCGTACATGTGCACGCTCGTGGCAACGCGTAGTCTCTCTTGGGCAGTGGTCTTTTAGAGTGGGATCGCGCAGAAGCCTTCACCCTCCGGGGGGGCTGCCGTGGGTCGGGGGACCCACGGCAGCCCGGCCCCACTCTCGTGCCACTCTCTTACCGGTGTGCTAAGCCCACGCTCGTGCCGCAGCGAAACCCCCAGGGGTAAAGGATGGACTGTGGCGGCGGGGGCCGCAGGCCTCGTGATCGTTGAAAGGGGGGATGCCATAGCGGAATCTGGGGGGCGACGGGCTCTCCGCCCGTCGTGAACAGCGACGACGAGGTCGTATTTCATGGCAACTGTCAAAGACTCCGTGATTTCTAGGAGCGCTGCGGACATCGAGGTCGAGCCGTACCTGATGTCCGTCCTCTCGAGCCGGCTGTACTGCATCGGCATCGAGATGACCAACACGATGATCCGTTCGGCGCGGTCGCTGCTGATGAGTATCTGCCGCGACCTGTCAACGGCGATCTGCGATCGAAACGGTGATGTGATCTCCCTGCCGCCGTGCATCCCCGTGCACTGCGCCAACATGGGGCTCACCGTCAAGCCCACGTTCGATCATCCTGAGGGAGTCAAAGAGGGCGACCTGTTCCTCAACAACTCTCCTTACACGGGCAACACCCATCCTGCCGATTACACCTACATCGCGCCGGTCTTCAGCGACGGCGAGCTGATGTTCTTCACCGCGGCCAAAGGGCATCAGGCTGACTGCGGTAACAGCATTCCCAGCACCTACGTGCCGACGGCGCGCGACCTCTACGAGGAAGGCGCTCTGATCTGGCCGTGCGTGAAGATCCAGAAGGACTATCAGGACGTCCCCGATCTGGTGAAGATCGCGCAGATGCGCATTCGCGTGCCAGACCAGTGGTACGGCGACTACCTGGCTGGTGTCGGCTCTGCCCGGATCGGCGAGCGGCGCCTGAAGGAGATGTGCGAGGAGTACGGTAACGACCTGATCCGCGCGTTCTGCGACGCGTATCAGGAGTACGGTTCCAAGCGCATCGTGGAGGAGATTCGCAAGTTCCCGGCTGGTACCTGGGACTACCACATCAAGCACGACCCCATCCCCGGTCTGCTTCCGGGCGGTGTCGACATCCACATCGTGTGCACGGTTGAGCCCGAAGAGGGCAACATCGTCATCGACTTGCGCGACAACGCCGACTCGCACGAGTGCGGTCTCAACCTCTGTGAAGCGACGACTCTCGCCAGCGTCCGCGCCGGCGTCTTGAACCGTATGGCTCCCGACGTACCGCAGAACGAGGGCGCCATGAGCCACATCACGGTGCTCATGCGCGAGGGCTGCTGTGTCGGCAAGGCCAAGCTGCCCTACTCCTCCTCGGTGGCCACCACCAACGTCGCCGACCGACTCATCAGCGGCGTGCAGTGTCTGATGAACCAGATCAGCGATATCCGTGGCATGGCCGAGGGCGGCGCGGTGCAGTGCCCGGCCGTGTCGGTCATCTCCGGCAAGGACTGGCGGCGCAACGACGAGCCGTACGTCAACCAGTTGTTCTGCGGCATGACCGGCGGCCCTGGCGTTAAGGGCCACGACGGCTGGATCACCTACCAGTACCCCTGCACCGGCGGTGCCCTCTACTGGACGGGCACGGAGATCATGGAGCAGCGGTACCCCGTGCAGGTGATCCACGAGGAGCTCATCACCGACTCGGCCGGCGCTGGGCAGTGGGACTCCGCCCCGGCGTGCAAGTTCGTGCTGGCTCCGCGGCATCATCCGCTGATGGCCGCCTACTCCTGCGACGGCATCGAGAACCTGCCGAAGGGTGCCTATGGTGGCTTGAACGGCCATCAGGCGGCGGCCTGGAAGTACACCATTGCCGAGGGCGAGTCGTCGCGAGTGAACCTGCCGCCGTTCGCCAACCCCGAGTTCCCGCTCGGCGAGGCGATGGTGTCGGAGAGCTCCAGCGGTGGCGGCTTTGGCGATCCGCTGGAACGCGACCCCGAGCTTGTGCGCCACAGGGTGCGCGAGGGCTGGACATCCGTGGAGAAGGCACGCGACGTGTACGGCGTGGTCCTCGACCTAGAGCCCGAGCTCTTCTCGGTCGACTACGCGGCCACCGAGAAGCTGCGCGCCGCCAAGCGAGCTGAACGCGGCCAGGCTAAGGCCTGACGGCTGGCGCACGAGGAGCGATGACAATGGGAAAATACGTCTGCATCGATGTCGGCGGCACCTTCACGGATGTCGCCGTGCTGGACGAGAACGGCGACGTTAACGTCTTCAAGGCGCCGACGACGCCGCACGACTACCTCGAGGGCATGCTCGAGGCCGCCAACCGTGCCGCCGACTACTTCAATGAGTCGCTGGAGGACTTCCTGCTGAGCTGCAGTCTCGCCAGCGGCGGAGCACTCACGCACGGATCCACCATCGCCACCAACGCCGTCCTCGAGAAGAAGGTCGGCAAGGTCGGCATGATCGTCACCGAGGGCTTCCGGGACGTCTTGCTGTTCCGGGACGGCCCCATCAAGAACCCCTTCGACTTCCAGATCGACTTCCCCGAGCCGTACATCCCGCGTTACCTCACTCTGCCAGTGACGGAGCGAGTCAACGCGGAGGGGGGCATCGACATTCCGCTCGTCGAGAGCGACGTGCAGGCGGCCCTGGCTCAGTTCAAGAAGTGGAACGTGGACACTGTGGCCGTGTGTCTGATCTGGTCGGTGGCCAATCCCGTTCACGAGGAGCGTATTCGCGAGATCATTGAGGCCGAGGACCCGGAGATCGAGGTCGTGTTGTCCTCCGAGGTCAATCCGTGCATCCGTGAGTATCGCCGCTGGGTATCGGCCGCCATGGACGCCTCGCTGAAGCGTCTGATCGCCACCTACTGCCGCCGTGTGAACCGGCGGATGAACGAGGCCGGCTACCATGGGGAAGTCGGCATGCTCAACTCGACCGGTGGCGTGGGGAATGCCGAGGAGCTCATCGCTCGGCCGCTGTATGCCATCGACTCCGGCCCCGCCCTGGCCCCTGTGGCTGGCGCGCGCCTGTCGTTCGACGAGTTGAACGAGCAGAACGCGGTCGTGCTGGATATGGGCGGCACGACCTTCGACGTGAGCTGCGTGCGCGACGGCGTCTGCGCGGTGTCGCGCGAGACGAAGATCGGCTGGGAAGTGCCAGGGATCTCGCGCGTCAACGTTCATAGCATCGGCGCCGGCGGCGGCAGCATCGCGTGGGTAGACGCCGGCGGCATGGTTCGCGTGGGTCCCCAGAGCGCGGGCTCGCAGCCTGGCCCGGCGTGCTACGACCGTGGCGGAACGCAGGCGACGGTCTCGGACGCCAACGTGATCCTCGGCTACCTGGACCCTGACTACTTCAACGACGGCAAGATGACCCTGCGCGTGGACCTCGCCGAAGAGGCCGTCCGCAGGGACGTCGCTGATCCGCTGGGCCTCAGTGTGGAAGAGGCGGCGTTCACTATCTGGACCACGGTGAACGCCAACATGGTGACGGCCATCAAGGACATCACCATCTGGCAGGGCATCGACCCGCGTAACTTCGTCATGGTGGTCGGCGGCGGCGCCTGTGGAGCGCACGCTATTCCGCTAGCCGAGGGGCTGGAGATGGGCAAGGTGCTCATCCCGAAGACCGCGGGCGCGCTGAGCGCCGTCGGCGGCGTGTTCTCGGAGGTCATCTCGGAGTTCACCGGCAGCGTGTACACGGAGACGCGCGAGTTCGACTTCACCGCCGTGAACGAGATGCTCGGCAGCCTCTTCCAAGAGGCCAACGACTTCTTCGAGCGGAACCGGATCGCCCCTGAGAACAGAGCGGCCGAGGTGTGGATGGAGGGTCGCTACCCCTATCAGGTGTGGGAGATCCCCGTGCGCATCGACGAGTTCCTCACGAAGAACGGGAAACTCGACAAGGCGGGATTGGCGAAGCTGGTCGAGACGTTCAACGTCGAGCACGAGAAGGCCTTTGCGGTGCGCGAGGACAGCTACGTGGAGTGCGTGTTCTGGCGTCTGAAGGCCATCGGCCGGCGTGACGTTGACGAGCGAGTCAAGGAGATCGGCCACGATCCGGTCGCGGAACTACCGACGGCGGCCCTCAAGGGGGCTCGCAAGGCGTACTTCCGCGAGGCCGGAGGCACGGTCGAAGCGCCGTTGTACCTCGGCATGCCGCTGCTGTACGGCAACGTGATCGAGGGACCGGCGGTCATCGTAGAACCTACCACCACAATCGCGATCCAGCCCGGGTATGCCGCCGAGGTCACTCGGTTCGGCAACTACCTTGTGACTAAGCCGAACGGTAACGGCGCAGGCACGCGGGCGCGCTGAACGCAGCAGACGGAGGGACGACTCTCATGGCTGAAACCGACACACGCCCGGCTATCGCCGATGCCGGCGCTGCAGGCTGGATCGGCTACTCCGTAGCCGTGGTTATGGCTTGGGCTTTCCTCTTGGGGTACGTAGATCCTGCCGCCCAGATTTACATGGCCGCCATCTCGGTGGCGTGCCTGATCGCCTACATGGGCGCCGCGATCTCGCAGCTCAAGCTCGGCAACCTTGCGGGTGGCGTTACGTGGCTGTACTTCGGAGCGTTCTTCGCCGGTGCGTCGGCGCTCAACTACTTCATCGGCTGGATGGCCGCCAAGAACGAATGGGTCGTGGATGGTCGCATCCAGGGCTACATGTGGTTCGTTCTCGGCATAGTGCTCATCATAGAGACGCCGATCTTCATGAAGTACTCGCACGCGGCGGCGTGGGGCTCTATCATCGCCGCCGATGTGGGTCTCATCACGCTGGCGTTCATCTTCTGGGGCTACGGTGGCCAGGTGCTGATGGACGTGAGCGGCTGGGCGTTCTTCGTGGCTGGTGTCGGCGGCATCCTGAGTGGTGCCGACGCCATTCTGTCCTCGGTGGGTTGGCGATTGCCGCTCGGCCGGCCGCTCATCAAAGACAGGTCAGCGGCCGCGCAAGGAGGCGTGCCAGCAACCGGGCGCTAAGTAAAGGGGTGGAGTCGCGCCGGCCG